>Ga0193947_1000066_pt1 | contig 20124 bp, 19 predicted proteins | sample FRT_01_MG_FD_161267 | JGI IMG/M metagenome (GOLD analysis project Ga0193947, IMG submission 161267) | Sediment microbial communities from the Broadkill River, Lewes, Delaware, United States - FRT_0-1_MG | ecosystem: Environmental > Aquatic > Freshwater > River > Sediment | place: USA: Delaware... | reverse complement strand
GCCGCCACGGTCGTCGTTATCTGTGGCTGGGTACGGCAAGCGCAGGTTGGGATGGTTGAGCGACATGCCCTGGTACGCCTTGCGGCTTGCCTCTGTTTCGAAATAGATGGTCAGGTTGCCGTCCACCAGGGACGGATGGCTCGTCACGTCTTCGATATCGTGGCCAGTCATGGGGTCGATAGTGTTGATGAGATGCTCTGGCTCATGTAAGCGATGGCTCTGGGTCTGATCGCGCGTTAGCGGATCGGTAGCGCGCCAATTCAAATACTCGAACTTAATGGTGGGTGTTGTTTGGGAAGGTGACAATGTCAACATGGTGATCTCCTGTGACTCGTCGCCTGCCGCTTGTATGGCTGCGCGTTGTGCGCTGCTCCCTGCGGAAGCTCCATCCTTTTTTAAAGGCGCCGGTTGGCGGCAAAGGGTATGGCGATGTTTATATACTCACTATAGGCCTTTTCCGGGTAAATAGCGCATCATATTAATTGATGAGGCGGCTGCGCGGTAGGGCGAACTGTTTGAACGATCCGTATGATAGTGTTATCCGGCAATATTACGGAAAAACTGTTCGCGCAATGACCCATGTCATACAGCCTTTTCACCCCCTCGTGCTTGCCCTGGCCGGCTGGATTGACTGTCACCAACAGGCAGTCATCGACTATCTTATAGAAGAGAGCCGTGTTCTTAAGAATCAACTTGAAGGACAACGGCGTCAGTTCACCGACGTAGAGCGGCGGCGACTTTCTTGAAAACGTACTGGGACGTGATAGCCGCCACGGATTTCTTTATGGTTGAGGTCTGGCCATCCCACGGTTTGGCGACCTGTGACGTATTGTTTGTCATTAACCTTGTAACGCGTTCCGTACACGTTACAGGGGTGACCACGGCGCCCAACGGCACATACATGAAGCAAGTGGTCCACAAGCTGACACAGGTGAGCGACGGTTTTCTTTCAAATAAAGAGTTCCTCATCTATATATTACACTGCTATGTTGGATGGGATAGAAGCGACAGGAGGTAGCATATGCGTAAGCAGATAATTAACCAGGGTAGTCAAGGGACTTCACCCGCCGATGATCAGGAGTGGCTTGACGTGGAAAACCTGGTACAGGTAGAGCTGACGTCCGAAGACGCGGAACATCCGATCGAGTCGGCATTGAAAATGAAAACCGGGTCTTGTGGTACGCAAAAATACATGCAGCCTTCGTTACCAAGCAATATTCATTGTGTAATCCACCGAGAACAGGGTGCGCCACAACCTTAAGATGAGTCGGTGCACGATTCCGATGTTTGTGTGGAGTGACCGGAAGATCGACCGGCGAATCCGGGCTGCTGTTGGGTGGGGCGTCACATTGCAATGCACAATCCATCGGGTCTGATATTCGATAACGACCCATACGTAGAGCAGCCGAAAGGTTGCCGCTATAGCGATACGGAAATCACAAGCCAGAATCGATGCCGCATGGTTGTGAAAAAAGGTCGACCATGGTCGCGATTGTTAAAGATGCTCAAGCGCAGTAGACTGTTTTTCTCTACATTAGTTGAGTGAGAAGGTTGGGCATACATGGAACTACCACCCCGTGACGGAGACGGTTATCTCGTTGATATGAATGATTGGACACCGGAGATCGGTCGTACCATGGCCGAAGTGGACGGTGTTGAACTGGACGAGGTTAAATGGAATCAGATACTCAAGGCGCGAGAGTATTTCGACGAATTCAGTGTAGTGCCACCGATTCGCAAGTTCGCCAAGTACCTGGGTGAGGATCAAAAGGCAATGTTCAGAATGTGGCGGTCTGGCCCGATGAAACCGATAACCAAGTATGGCGGCCTACCGAAGCCGACCGGATGTGTCTGAATGGCAAAAGTGAGGCCGATCGTGGCATAGCACAGACGCTTGCTCATTGCTGGTGTTTTACATAGAAATTACGACTCTTGCGTGTCCTTGCGCTGAATGACGGAGAGGCGGCTCTGGCGATCACGGCCCATGCGCCGAAGCGGTTTCTGTTCCTGGTTTTCATGTGTCTTGAACTAACCAAGAAGTCATGTGATTTGTGTGCTACAATCAACCATGTCCCACGCCGCCTTGCGGTTTCTCTCTGCAGGTAGCCGGTACTCGCCGGCCCGTTAAGGATTAACAACCTTCTCTCGGCGTTCAGCACGCTGCAATACCTCGTCAGGACATCATCGACCCGGCTCAGGCAGCCAGGTCTGGCGGTAGTTGGCCTGAAAATCACACATTAATTATCTGGAGCGGATACCATGACGAAAGAGCGGAGAAGTCAAAGGGAAGACAAGAAGAAACCGGCCATGACGCCGAAAGAAAAGAAGGCTGCGAAGAAGTCCAGGAAGGAATCCAGGGATTTCCTGAGCAATGACAGGACTCGTTGAATTTGACCGGGCTGATGCTTCTGTCAACCTGTGGATGAGAAATCGATACGCGTGTGCGTTAGGTCTGACGCATAACCATAAGCGTTGTCGTGAAGCGTAACAATCATGAGTAAGGTAAAGAAAACTGAAGTCGCGACGTCAAAAAAAAGCCAGAACGTTCAACATGCCGCCCCGGCGTATATGTTCAGCGCGGTTAACGAGCTGGAACGCTGGTTTGAAGGTGCATATCCAACGTTGAGGCAACGGCGTATCTTGGGTCGCCGGTTGGTCTTCCCGGGGCGAATTGCCGGCGGTTTTTGAAGGCCGGATGCCGGCTTTAGACGATAAGGCACGATATATTTTATTTAAAGAATTTACAGGCAGGAGAACAGATTATGAAATTTAGGAAGGCTGCAATAAGTTCAGGCAAATCCAAAACAGGCGAGAGGGTTTCAATCAAGGCCGTGGAAAATACAGTCACACCAGAAGAGCGGCAGCATATGATCGCCGAGGCCGCCTACTTCCGTGCAGAACATCGGGCTTTTCTAGGCGGCAGTCTGGAGCAGGATTGGCTTGAGTCTGAAGTTGAAATTGATAAGTTATTGGCCGCCTGATTTGCATTTATCCACCTTGGGCGGCTAATGAAAACAGCGACACACTATTACCACCATTCGTCAAAATGGACCATATGCGAACTAGTGCGAAACGGGGGGTCGGAAGATAGGCCAGCAGCATCGTTTGTCCACAGGCGACTACTTTAATATTCGGAGAAACAGACACAATGCAAAACCAGGAAATACAATTCAGAGCATTATTCGTGGCAGCCAGCTTACTGCTTGCCAACTCAGCCTATGCCATGGATATGGGCAAAATGATGAATCCCTCCAAGTGGATGGGCGGTAACAAAGATAATGATCGTTACGATGACTATCGTGGCGGGCCTGGCTACGGTTATCCAGGTGGCCCTCAAGGCTATGGCTATGGTGGTGCTCCTGGTTATGGCGCAGGCCCAGGCTATGGCTATGGTGGTGCTCCTGGTTATGGCGCAGGCCCAGGCTATGGCTATGGTGGTGCTCCCGGTTATGGCGCAGGCCCAGGCTATGGCTATGGTGGTGCTCCCGGTTATGACGCAGGCCCAGGCTATGGTGGTGGTGCTCCCGTATACGGTGCGCCGGCAACCGGTTCCAATGAAGCAGAAGTCATGCGATTGAAAGAGCGCATCAGGCAACTCGAAGGTGGCATGAGGTAGGCTTATACTGTGTTTTAATCAATAAGGTTTGAAGACCTGCAGTGTTTGTAGACAACCTGGCCACAGGCGGTAGAGCCAGACCCAGAACAGCCGTTGGCCCCAGTGAAACCTGAGTCGTTTACGTGGTGTTCGGTTTATCATGGCAAGTTGTTGGCGAAGCGCCAGAATTTCGAGTTGCAGGAGGGCGCGGCTTCGGAGTAGACCGAGCAGCGTGGACAGGACGGGTAGGGCGATAGTTCTCATGCCAGGACCGTACTATAGCCGGGGCAAAAAAGTCTACCAAGTCAAAAGGTACGATGTTTTTGGTAGCTACAACTGGTGCTGAGTCTGGCAACCCTGTTCATGCCTTAGCTGGTACTGTGACCATGGATTCGTGCGGCTGGCAGGCCCACCCCGTTATTCTACCTCGGGGGCGGCAATTCGCCATAGCTGGGGAGTTTTTATGAGCACCCTTATCTACGCAGTTCTTTAAACTGGCGTATCCAGGGCTTGAGATGCCCGAGCGTCCGCTTTGCGTTGTCAGCGTCTGATCGGTTTCTGTAACTGCCGTAGAGTACCGCATAAAGGACGCGTTTATCTTTGTGCACGGGATGATTGGCAACGATCCCGCTGAGGGACTCCTGGTCAATAAAGTTCTCGGCGGCTTTGGACGTACTGAAGACGGCTAACTGCAGGGTAAAGTGATTTTTATTCTGCTCCAGGACCCAGCTTCTACCCGCTTTGGCTTTGCTCGCCTGTACGGCAGGCGTATTTTTACTTTTTCTGTCGACGGATTTCTTAGTTTCTATTGCCGGCATGGAAGCGGCAACATCAGTCTTGTCCCCGCCCAGGCACCGGGCGACGTGCAATTCTTTACCTTGTTTTACCTTACGGTATTTCTCCCAGAATGCGCTATCGATTTTTTTATGAGCGGAAGCCGTAGCCGGATCCCGATAACGGGAGACCTTGCTGGGTCCGCCGTTATAGGCCGAGTACGTGGCTCTGGCGAGATTATCCAGACCGCCTCGCTGTTTGTGTTCGCCTTTTTTAAGCGCATATCTGACCAGATAGTTCAGCAGTACCTCAGCCCCCGCGTGGGTGTTATAGGCGATATCCCAACGCAGCTTCTGAAGGTCGTAGAAACCGCGCCATACCTTTTCATTCAGTTGCATCAGACCGACGTCACCGGTGTTTGACCGCAAGGGGACTATTTTTTTCTGTTGGACCACGTATTGCCGCCAGCAGCTCTCCTGCCAGCCGGTCGCCATGACCAGCTGTTGATACAGTGTGACAACCGGGGGATCGAGACCCGCATTTCGTACCGTTGTCGCTGCTGTCTTTTCCAGTAATCGGCGCACCAACGGCAAATAGTCATCCAGTTCGCTTCTTGTCGGCACCCAGTGGTTGAGGCGGTCGACTGCCGTGTCGGCGTGGGCGGAACGAACCGGCCAGAGGTCGAAGCGAAGACTGGTCGGTTCCGGTGGTTTCGGTGATGACGGCAATTGCATCAGGCGCCGCAGTTCAGGGTCAACGGCTTCTTCGTAGCGAAGCGGATCAATGCTCGGTTGATGATTGAGCATACGCGCCAGTCGCCTGAGACCGTCCGCAGAAATATCCAGGCCGATGGCAGGACCCAGTCGATCCAGTGCATGCAGGGTGTCGGTGGCGGCCAACAGGCTGATCCACAGCATGGACTCCTGTCCCGGGGTTTCAAGGCCGATTTGCCGGATCACCGGGCTCAGTTGTTCCCAACTGCTGACAAACCAGTGACGGACTGGGTCGTGTGCCTGGCTGACGGGCGTCGTTAGCGCTTCCTGTAACCGATAGCGGGCATCGAGCAGTATGTCCAGCAACATCGCGCGCAGTTCCTGGCGTTTTGTCGTGCTTGCATAGTGTTTAACGGCAAAGGTGATCACGGCATCCATCATCTGCCAGTTGTTATCCCACTGCTGTAACTCCTGTTGGCTGAGCGGTGCTTCAGGCTGCCAGTGTTCCGGTATTCGCTCAACCTCAAAGCTGACGTCAACGTCGAGACCGGATGCTTCAGCCCGGATCCCCGCGAGTGTTAGACTGTCGACGACAGCCTGCAGTTGTTGTGCGGAATGCCGGGAAAGGACGTCGGGCAATAACAGGCTTAATTCGCCGATCGAAGGGGCCAGGTCAACGCTGAACTGACCGAGAAAGGGCTGAAAGCGACCCTTGACAAGCTCCCATAGGCGGCCGGAGCTCATCAATTCGCCCTGCCGGTTATACAGTTGGGAATCGAGCACATTGAGTTTTACCGCACGGGACCCGGCCACAATAACCGGCTCGGTCAGGAATCTGGCCTCACCTGTCCAGTACAACAGGTTGGTACAGCGTCCCAATAACGCGGTGCCCAGGCTGGCCTTTACCCCGGTTACAATTTCCAGCCGTTGCCGTTGTTCACCCAGGCGTGGATTGGACAAGAAAATTTCATTACAGCCAGACGGATCGTGCAGAATTTCAGTACTGTGATCGGCAGCATTGAAAAGCCGATTCAGCATCAGCTGTTGCAACACAGGGTAGTCTAATTTAATGGGTACTGAGACAGTCTCTGCGTTAAGCCGCGATGAAAGGGCAATGAATAGCAGCAGAAATAGTCTGAGTGTTATCGGTGGGCCTGCGCTTCGTTTCACTGTCGTCATTTATCCGCGTTACGCAGGTAGATTAAAAATTCCAGCCCTGAATGCCTGCTGGATGTGACTATTGGTAAAACGCCGTAGTCTACTATAAGAACCTATGCTATGTTTCCGGGTATATCGTGATGGATAAAACGATGGATAATAAAATTTGGCGGGTCAGGCGTGCCCAGGGCCCTGTCATCGCGGTGGCCAACCATAATGGCCATGAACTGAGGTCGGAGGTTGCCGCCCTGTCGGTGCTGGATGAAGCCTCACGGTTACGCGAGGAAGACCCGTTCACGGGAGAGTGGGCTGAAGTCGTACCTACCAGCCTGGTGGCACAACGCTCTCGTTTCGAGGTGGACCTCAACCGTCCCCGGGAAACAGCGGTCTACATGACACCGGATGATGCCTGGGGGCTGGAGTTGTGGAACAACACACTGTCGCAAGCGGTGATTGACGACTCCCTATCCGAGTATGACGCGTACTATGCAGCGCTGGAGTCCTTGTGCCGCGAGAAACAGCGGCAGCACGGTGCCTTCGTCGTGCTGGATCTGCACAGCTATAACCATCGGCGCGACGGTCCGTCCGGCCCAGAAGCTGATTCGGCCGGGAATCCCGAAGTCAATATCGGTACCGGCACCATGGACCGTAAACGCTGGGGTAGTCTGGTCAATCGTTTCATACAGGATTTGCGGGAGTTTGAATTTCAGGGCCGTCATCTGGACGTGCGTGAAAACGTCAAGTTCGTCGGCAGGCAGTTTCCCAGGTGGGTGCATACCCTGTTTCCGGAGACGGGCTGCGCCATTGCCGTCGAGTTCAAAAAGTTCTTCATGGATGAGTGGACGGGTGAACTATACTCTGAACAACACCGTGCGATTCAGGACGCCTTGGCTTCGACGTTGCCCGGTCTGGTGGAGGAACTGGGGAAATACGGCGCACGGAATTGAGTATCAGACAGTGAGTGTTCAGTGACTAAGGCACCGTCAGGCATCGGATCGAAGCAGACCGCCCCGGCAGGCGAGCGTTTAGGACCACCAACGCTGATAGACGAGCCGCTGATTGCAGCAATTGTTAAACGCCTCGAAACGGGCAAGCCCATCCGGCGCACGCTGCCCTCCGGTGGCTATCTGCACATAGACCGGCAGTTGCCTTTTCTTCTGGTTTACCGGCGACCCGTCAGTGAAGAGGATCCCGCGATAGAACAGTTGTTGCGCGGTGAATCTTCCTATCTGATTGTTAACACCCGGCGGCGTTTTAACAAGGGTCTGGTCAGACTGGTCTCGGCCATCGCCGAGGCACTGGCGGAAGGCTTTGGGGCATTCTTGCTCATCGAGATCTGGAGTGGCAGGGAGGCCGAGTTCACTCAGGTGACCCCCAGCATTCGCCCGGCTTTCCGCATCCTGTCACGGCCCGATGAGGTGGTGAGTTCTCTATCACGGACCCTGCAGAAAGCTCTGGCGCGCATCAAGGTGCAACGAATGCTCGCTCAGGTGGAGCAGGTCGAGAGTAGCAAACCGTGGGCACCGGGTCTGCCGGGCCTGATCGCGCCGGAGCTGGCCAGACGTATCGGCTGTCACCGGCTCGGTATCGCCATCCGGCCCGTGCTCCACGATCCTGATACGGGTGAAGAGTTTCCGCTTAACCGACGCATCCTGCACCGAGGGCTTGGCCGCGCCATTCGGCGCACGGTATTCAAGTTTACCAGTGACCAGACCACGCAGCGGCCACCGCATTTTCACGCACTGGGACCACGCAGTCTGGTGAAGCTGGTCTGGCAGGTCGACCGGGAACTGGCGGAAATTGCCAACGATTTCGATTTTCTGCTCTGTGTAACACCGACCAACGCAGACCGTGCCTGGAATGCTTTCAAGCGCCAGCGCTTTGAAGTTATGCCCAGCTTCGTCTACCGTCCGCTACCGGTCGATCCGGCGCTGGTAAAACGACAGCTCTACCGGATTCCCATCGAGAATATCGAGGACCCGGCACTGGAAGCCCTGTTTCGTGCCCAGCAGAGGGAGCTGGATCGCAAGCTGACGATGCTGGGCGACCGCGGTACCCGGAATTTTCTATACGGAAGTCTGCAGCTCTATGGCAGGGTAGACGACACCCTGTTACAGGCCGCCCGGGAAGTGCTGGAAAAAGTGCCATCACGCGGCCGCGGCGGTGGCTCTGCCTCCAGCCTCGATGCCAAGGCACTCGCAAGCCGGGCAGAGGCGGATATCCGTTATTACCGGGAAAGGGACGAACGCGTCTGCAGTCGCGTGGAAATACGCGACGACGTGGTAGGAGTCATGGTTTCACACGGCAATCTTCTGATCAACAAGCGCCAGAAATTTCAGGAGAGCCGTGTCGAGGCGTTGTTGGCTCACGAGATTGGCACCCACGTTGTCACCTTTTTCAACGGTCGTGCGCAGCCGTTTCAGCAGCTCAGTAGTGGATTGCCGGATTACGAGGAGCTACAGGAGGGGCTGGCTGTGTTGGCGGAGTATCTGGTCGGTGGCCTGACCCGTTCCAGGCTGCGGATGCTCGCGGGACGGGTGCTGGCAGCGTACATGCTTAGCGAAGGGGCGACGTTCCCGGAGGTGTTTCGGGCCCTGAACCACACGCATGATTTTCCGCAGAAGACCGCGTTCACTACCACTCTGCGAGTCTTTCGCGGCGGCGGACTGCTGAAGGATATGGTGTATCTTCGTGGACTCATACACCTGATGGCGTACCTTGGCGACGGCGGCGAGCTCGAACCCTTGTTGGTGGGGAAGTTCGGCGCCGGCCACCTGCCGATCATACAGGAGCTGCAATGGCGCAAGGTGCTTTCGGCGCCACGGCTCACACCGCGTTATCTCGATAACCCGCAGGCCGCCGAGCGACTGGATCGTCTCCGTGGTGGCACGACGGTTCTGCAACTGGTCAAGAGGGCATAAGGATGAGGATCGGATTTTTAGTCAATGATATCGAAACCGAAAAAGCCGGCTACACCACAATGCGGCTGGCAATGACAGCGGCCAACCGCGGCCACGATGTCTGGTTCATCAATGCGGGTGATTTTGCCTTCGATACCGATGAAAAGATTCGCGCCCGGGCACGGACCACCTCGGGGAAAAAATACAAAACCACGGTCAGTTACCTGAAAGTGCTCAAGAGTGAAACGGCCAGGGTGGAGCGGATCACGGTTGACGATCTTGATATTCTGATGCTCAGAATCGATCCGGCAGACGAAACCGGCCAGCGCGCCTGGGCCAAGACCGCCGGCATCATCTTCGGCAATGTTGCCTTGCGCAGCGGTGTTATCGTTCTCAACGATCCCACGGCGCTGGCCGGTGCGCTGGATAAAATGTACATGCAGCTGTTGCCACAGAACATCCGGCCCACGACCCTGATATCCTGTGAACGGGAAGAGATCAAGGCATTTGTGCGTGACCAGGGTGGTGTGGCGGTACTGAAAGGTTTTCAGGGAACCGGTTCCCAGGCGGTGTTTATGGTGACAGAGAGCAATCGTGCCAATCTCAACCAGATGATCGATGCGATCGTTCGCTACGGCTATGTCATTGCCCAGGAATATCTGCCCGCTTCGGAGCGGGGCAGCGTCAGGCTGTTCCTGGTGAACGGCGAGCCGTTGCGCTACCGAGGCAAGGTGGCGGCTTTCCAATGGGTGCGTACCGGCGAGGGCATGCGCGCGAATATCCATGAACCCGGCCAAACGGAAGCGGTTAAACTCACCGATGCCCATTTTCATATCGCCGAGGCCGTCAGGCCGCGCCTGGTGCAGGACGGCATGTTTCTGGCGGGGCTCGAGATTATCGATGACAAACTGATCGATATCGACGTATTCAGCCCGGGCGGACTGGGTACCGCGCAAACTTTTGAAAAGGTCAATTTCAACGAAGCCGTTATCCACGCCCTGGAACAGAAAGTGGACTACATGGCCTACTACCGGCGGCGTTTCGATAACGTGGATATGGCGACGCTTTGACAGCACAGGAGAACGCGACATGAGACTGGGTTTCTTTGTAAACGATGTCACGACCGAACTCGCCGCTTATACGACGACGCGTCTCGCCCTGACTGCGACAAACCGCGGCGATGAGGTCTGGTACTTCAGTGCGCCGGATTTCACCTACGGCGTGGATGAAAAGATTCATGCCCATGGCACGTCGGTACCAAAGAAAAAATACAGCAGTCAAAGCGCTTATCTGGCCGATCTGCAAAGTCCGCGGGCTGTCAGGCAGACGGTTGTGATTGACGATTTTGATGTGTTGATGCTGCGCAGCGATCCTTCTATCGATACCGGATCACGCGCCTGGGCGCAGACCGCGGGCATCACCTTTGGTCGTGCCGCCATGCGGCGCGGTGTGGTGGTACTCAACGACCCCGAGGGACTGCTCAAGGCCATGAACAAGATGTATTTTCAGCATTTTCCGGAGGAGGTCAGGCCGCAGACGCTGATTTCCAGGAATCGCGATGATATCAAGTCGTTCATCGCCGAGGTGGGTGGTAATGCGGTGATAAAACCCCTGTCTGGGTCCGGTGGCACCGGTGTGTTCATGGCAACAGTGGATGACCGCTCCAATATCAATCAGATGATCGATACGCTCATTCGTGACGGCTATGTCATCGCGCAGGAATACCTGACCGCGGCTGCCGAGGGTGACACCCGTCTGTTCATGATGAACGGACGTCCGCTGCGCTACCGCGGCAAGTACGCGGCTTTCCGACGTCTGCGCCTGGGCGAGGATCTGCGCAGTAACATCCATGCCGGCGGCAAAAAAGCCAAGGCCGAAATCACCAGCGCTCACCTGCGCATGGCGGAGATCGTGCGCCCGAAACTGGTTCAGGATGGCATGTTTCTGGTCGGCCTGGACATCGTCGGTGATAAACTCATGGAGATTAACGTGTTCAGCCCCGGCGGGCTCGGAAGTGCCCAGCAGTTTGAAAAGGTGAATTTCAACGATGCCGTGATTAACGCCCTGCACCGAAAAGTTGCCTACATGAGCCACTATCACCGCAATTTCGCCAATGTGGAAATGGCGATGCTTTAAAACTTAATCGATTTGCGCCGCTCACCAATGTGCCCGCTGAAATAGTGCTATCTCAAACCGTGGATGGGGCGTCTGTATCCCATCAGCAGGCAGATCAACGAGATTCAAATACTATGGACAATCACCTGCTCCGGCTACTGGGGTGGCGATAATGCAACCTCCACCCCATCTGGGCCGTCTGATGTTTGCTCCGTAGGTTGCAAGACGTTATCAACCACATCTTTTGAATGCACGGTGATTTGGGTAAAAGGAATAACCCAGCCTTCCTGGTTACAGGTTTCCACGCAGGCTTGTTGTACCAGACGCTGGGCCTTGAAGAATGCATTCGCTGCACGACCCTTCAAAACAATGTAAATCTGGTAGTCAAGTGAACTTGCACCGGCTTCTTTGAAGCTGACAAGCAGGTGTTCGATATCATCTTTCAAACCCGCTTTTTCAAATCGAGCCTTTACTGACTTTCGAAAACGGCCAGGAACCGTGTTGAGACAGATACCTTGATGTTGATAGTCGATCCCGAACGTGCTGGCAATGCCAAATCCGTCGCGCGACAGGTTTTGGATATGTTGACTGAGGAAATCTTTGGTGCGGATCTGTACAGTGCTGTCCCGAACAGCAAGCTCAACCACTTCAATCGTCTGGCGCAGCACCCGACCAAAGCTTCCATTGGCAAGGAGGAGGTAATCCCCTGGCTGGCAGGGAAACCACGGTTCTTCACCGGCAGGCCGTGACACCAGTTCATTCATGGCGCGCAAGGGTAGCCGCATAACTCCCTCGAGGGTAGGATTCCGTAAAACTGAATACACACCTAATGACTCCACTGTGAAGGGTATGCCGTCCAACACAAGACGCTCTTCTTCGCGCACGGGGCCGACACCGAACAAAAGCCGTAACTCAGCAGCGTATCGGGGGAGGGTTTGCCGTAAACTGAGGGCGGCCCCGGCAAGTGCGATCACGGCGAGGGTGAGCAGCAGTACGTCACCACGAACATAAAGAACCATGAGTATTGCCAGCACGATAAGAATTGCCGTAACAAGACGGTAACTATAGAGGACCAAGGGGGCCCGGGTAATGCCGATGTCGTGGCGGCTACGATAGAGCAATCGCCAGTACATCGCGAGTAATCCCTTAGCGATTACCCAGATAGCGACAGCAATAATCGTGGCTATGAGGAGGGTTAAACCGCGCCCACGAAAGAAATTAGTGAATGCTTCCCCCACGGAAATCTGCCAGGGTGTGCTCTCGTCTGTGATGGTGGTGAGTTTGAAATTCGCTATCTCAAGCTCTCGTTGAGACTCTTCCCTGCGTTGCTCCCAGTCCGTTAGCATTTGGCGAATCGCTTCGCCCGCGACTGGCGCCAATGCCTGTTTCTCGAATAAACGTATCGACTCAAGTGCCTTCTCAATCGCCCTGAGCTGATCTTCCCGCAGCTCGATGTCCCGGCGCAGCCTGTCTATCTGGCGAGGCCTCGCGGTAAGTTCCTTGAGCATGGAGAGGAGGGGGCGGACAATCTTCTCGACCTCGTCCCGCCAGTTTATTTGTTCTTCAGGCTGGTCGCTAAGGATCGACAGATTGACGCCGCCGAGTACGATTTGTTCGAAGGATACTTGAAGGCCAGCAATCTCGTTTTTAACGCGTTCAATCTTCTGCTCGAGTTCCAGCCTATCGGCTGTATCCTCCAGCTTTTTCAGTTGTTTTTTTATATCGCGAACCGCGTTTCGTTTTAATTCGATGGATTGTTGGATACTCACCAGGTTCTCAATCGCACTCGGTAAAGGTGCCTCTATTGCGGTAGCCTGTTCTAGTCCTGATACGGTCTGTGCGTCAATGCGAAAAGGCGTACAGGCGAACAGGAGGGAAAGGAGAACAAGATTCTTTGATGAGTTCTTTAGCGCGCAATACATAATTTCAGTGAGCGTCTTTTCAATGTGTCGCCATGATGAACCGGTAACAATGGTGTCTGATGTTGTCACCGATCAGTTGTTGGTAGGTGTTTGTATACTATCTGGTTAATTCTTGCTGCATTCTCCTGGCCGCCTTTCTGGAGTTTCAACGCTACGCCGTTGAAAAGATAGGTCAGACTCAGGGATTCCGGTGGAGCGATATTATATCCGGAATTGATAGCATCGAGCGCACCCGGGAATTTTTCAGGTATGACCTGTTCCCTGATGCGAAAACTGATGCGCACATCGCCGCGTCCGTCCTGATTGAAATCCGAGCGTAAGAAACGGTTGGGAAAGACGCTGACAAGCTCTCGGGGGTTGCTGGCGGTATTGTCATACCAGCGCAACAATGTTTCTCGGGAAAACTTGTTTTGTGTCAGATCAATCCAGGATATGGTGCCAATCTGATTACCGTCTACCAAGGCAGAATGGTTGCAGAGCAGGTTTGATACATCGTCCAGAGTTCTGAATTTCAGGCATTCGCTGAAGCCAAACCCGCGTTGATATTGCAGACGAGACCAACCATGGGCGGTATTCTGCAGCAATACGATCCCACCGTCTTCTGTCGCATCGGACTCACAACCCGTCATATACAGCAATGCTTCAGGCTCGCGCGCCTTCGTAAAGCTGCCGAGTACAGCATTCGCCAATTCAAAACCAGTCGTTTTATCAGGTGCCGAAGTGTAAGTTGGGCAGATGGCGCAGCGTGCAATACCATCGCTGATTTCGGCCTTACCCCTATCACAGACCGCCTGTAGCATCAGCAGGCTGCCGGATCGCGACACCTTATTGATGATATTCTGGAAAACAGACGCTGTTTGTTCGGCATCGGCATGCGGACTATGCAGCAGGACCGCCGATAGCAGCATGACGGTTGTTGCAAGCTTGGCAGCAGCCTGCTGACTATTGGCTAGAAATCTGAAATACGCGCGATTGTATTTATGCATGATCGCCATTTCCTTTCGCTGTTCATACCCCACCGGACCTTTAAGGCTAAACGATCGGTGGTTCTTCGTCGAGCACCGGTCCCAGGGGCAGATCATCGGCCTGGAATGCGTCCACCGTGTCCGCTGCAATGCGTGTGGATTCAAACCGGGCAATATGGAATAGTGCTTCACCCTCATTGACCAGCGGCAGGTTGGTCCGGCCAATGATGATACCGTGATTTCCAGCGTACACCTCGTGTTCCTGTTCACCGAAAGGGTCGGCAATTACACCAATGATTTGGCCCTTGCGAACACGAGTGCCCAGTGCCGCGGTCGATCTCAGAATACCACTGCGTTCGGCCCGTACCCAGATTGTGGATCGGGCCACCACCGGTTCCTGCCGCCTGCGTTGACGACTGGAGGCAGGTATCATCTTCAACTCACGCATGACCGCGATGACGCCTTTTACACCAGCACGGATGGCGTGCTCGTCAAAACGCAGTGCCTCACCCGCCTCGTAGAGCAGCATGGGGATGCCACGTTCGGCTGCGATCTCCCGCAGAGATCCGTCTCTCAGGTCTGAATTCAGCAGAACCGGTACATGAAAGGCATTGGCGATGCGCGCGGTTGCTTCATCATCCAGGTTCGCCCGTATCTGCGGCAGGTTTTCACGGTGGATCGCGCCTGTGTGCAGGTCGATACCGTAGTCGCTTTGATCGACAATTTCGTTGAGAAATAAATCTGCCAGTCGCGCCGCCATGGAACCTCGCACCGAGCCGGGGAAGGACCGGTTAAGGTCCCTGCGATCGGGCAGATAGCGAGAGCGGTTGACGAAACCGTAAACATTGACGATGGGGATTGCAATCAGCGTACCGCGAAGCTTCTTGAGTAGCGGCAAACGCAACAGCCGTCGGATGATCTCTACGCCGTTGATCTCATCGCCGTGCACGGCGGCACAGACAAACAGTCGCGGACCGTCGTATTTACCGCAGACCACTTGCACGGGCAGCGTCATCGGGGCATGCGAATAGAGACTCGCTACCGGCAATTCCAAGGTCTTACGGGTGTCAGGCTCGACAATAGTGCCACCGATGGCGAAGCCATCGTGCTTGGCATTCAACCCTGACCCCGGGTGCGGGTGTGGTTGGGGCGGGCGTTGCGTTCGATGAATTCGATGATCATTCCGGCAATGTTCTTGCCCGTGGCTGCCTCGATGCCTTCGAGACCCGGCGAGGAGTTGACTTCCATGACCACCGGTCCGTGATTGGAACGCAGGACGTCGACACCGGCGACGTTCAGACCCATTACTCTAGCAGCGCGCACCGCCGTAGAGCGCTCCTCCGGGGTAATCTTAACAAGACTCGCACTGCCGCCACGGTGTAGGTTGGAGCGAAATTCACCGGCCTGGGCCTGGCGTTTCATGGCTGCGACCACACGCTCGCCGATGACGAAGCAGCGGATATCCGCTCCCCCAGCTTCCTTGATGTATTCCTGAACCAGAATATTCGCATCCAGCCCCATGAAGGCCTCAATCACGCTCTCGGCCGCCTTCTGGGTCTCGGCCAGTACGACACCGATTCCCTGAGTGCCCTCCAGCAACTTGATGACCAGCGGTGCGCCACCCACCATCTTGATCAGGTCCTGAGTATCATCGGGTGAATTGGCAAAACCGGTCACCGGGAGTCCGATGCCCTTGCGGGACAACAGCTGTAACGAACGTAGCTTGTCGCGCGAGCGGCTGATGGCCACCGACTCGCTCAGTGGGTAGACACCCATCATCTCGAACTGGCGCAGAACGGCGGTACCGTAAAAGGTGATTGAGGCACCGATCCGCGGAATAACGGCATCAAAGCCCGTCAATGCCTCCCCGTTGTAGTGGATCTCAGGCCGAAAGGAGGTGACATTCATATAACAACGCAGCGTGTCGACGACCTGTATCTCATGTCCCCTCTCGGTGCCCGCCTCGACAAGACGGCGCGTGGAATAGATGCTTTTCCTGCGTGACAGTATGGCGATCTTCATGCTTCACTTCCTTTTTTTGTGCGTATGTGAGCCGAGCCGATAGGAGCGGGCCGGATCGACAACGAAACATTGTTTCAGGGCGGTTCTGCCGAGCAGCATTCGGAACAGCATGGTGTCGCGGTTAGTCAGGGTCAGTTCCACCGGGAAACGTTTGTCACCCAGTTGTACATCAGCCATGACGACATAGCGCTTTTCTCGGTGGCCGCCCGAGTCAGTCACCCAGCGTACATCAACGACGGGCATCTCACAGATAACTTGAGTCTGTCGGTCGCGCTGGTAAGGATGCACCCCGAAACGCACCCACCGTTTCCGGGCCCGTTTGAACGGTTCCACAAAATAGGCGTGCAATGAGGAGGTCCGTGCACCGGTATCGACCTTGGCCTTGATATGCTCAATGCCGAGTGACGGCAGGGCCACCCATTCGCGCCAGCCAATCACCGGCAGACTATCTGTTCCCACGGCGGTGTTTTTCATAACCATAAATATCGCGTTCCATACAGATTTGTGTGACTTGTCCTTCGAGGCATCATGGATACCCATGAACCGCAGCTTCATCAAGCTGTCCGTTAACGGGAAAGGCGCCTTTCCTGGTGGCGACGGTGAATACGGTCTTGGCCGCCAGAAAGTACATCCTATACACTATATATACTGAACGTTTTCAGGCGTATGTCGCTCGCAGATCCCATGCATCTTTTTCTGAACACGCACCCTTCATTCGACGATGCTGCCGCTGATCAGGATATCCACGCGGCGGTTCATGGCACGACCCTCACGGGTTTTATTGTCTGCGACCGGATTGGCTTCACCTTCACCAAATGTTGACAGCAACGCGGCACCCACACCGCGTGATTCCAGGAACTGACTGACGCTCGCCGCGCGCTGTTCGGAAAGCGACTGATTGTAGCTTTCCGAGCCGGTGCTGTCGGTATGGCCGACAACGTCGATACTCTGTATTTCCTCAAGTTCACGGATTTTTCCGAGTAATCGATCGAGTTCCTCGATGGCAGCTGGGGTGAGCGTGGCGCTGTTTAACTCGAACGTGACATTGCGTTTATCCGACAGCCGAAGCAATGTCGGTTCCGGGGTTGACGGTTCCACGGCGGCTAACTCAGCTGCACGCTCGGCTTCCAGGCGCGCGGCCAGGGCCGGATCGCATTCCGGTGTACTGAGATCCTGGCGCCAGGCGCCGTTTTTGACGCATTCGCCGAAACCACTGGTGACCACCTCACCTTCGGAATCCACAACGTAGCCGGAGGCGGCCAGGGCGGTGCCGGCACTGGCGGCAACAAGCACGCTGCCCAGACCGGTCATCAACCGGTAGATAAATAATGTAGTGGAAAGTTTCATTTGCAGGTTCCTCCGCCTGTTACGAATGTGTTTACTACGACCGTGAGACCCGGAGCCGGGTCAAAAAGTCACAGAGCGGGCATCTTGCCTGGCGTAAATTCTCCGCGTGCCCTATGCGTTTGGTTGACCCTGACATCAGCAGATGTGACTTTTGTGGTGCAGGGTGCGTCGAAAGAGCAATACCAGTTACGATCAATGCGGGTCCACTCATCATGCAAGACGTTACCATCAATCTGGTCGCCGTGGTCCTGCTCCTGGTGGCCAATGGATTTTTCGTGGCCGCAGAGTTTTCGCTGGTCAAGGCCCGGGGCTTTCGTCTGGAGGGTGTGGCACAGGGCGGTAGTGGCAGTGCGCGCCTGACACTGCGCATTCAGGCCAATCTGGAAAGTTATCTGGCGGCGTGCCAGCTCGGCATCACCATGGCCTCGCTGGGCCTGGGCTGGGTGGGTGAGCCAGCGGTTGCAGCGCTGTTGGAACCTCTGTTCTCGCTGCTGGGCGTACCCGAGCCGATCCTGCATACCGCTGCCTTTGTGGTCGGTTTCCTCATTTTTTCTTCCTTGCATATCGTGATCGGTGAACAGGTACCGAAAACCTTTGCTATCCGACGCGCCGAACCGGTGGCGGTCTGGTGCGCTTACCCGCTGCGCGCCACCTACCTGCTGGTCTACCCGCTCAACTGGCTGCTGAATGCATCCTCGCGCTCGATTTTGTCGTTGTTCAACGTCGAGGAGGCCACCCACGCGGACGTGCTCAGTGGCAAGGAGCTTCAGGGCCTGGTGCAGGATTCGCGCGAACACGGTGAAATCGAACATAAAAAGGCGGATATGCTGCACAACCTGTTTGAATTCGATCAGCGTACTGTCGGGCGCGTGATGATTCCACGCAGTTCCATGAAGGTGCTGGATATCAGCGCACCGGCCGAATACAACCTGGCCATTATCCGTGATAGCGGACATTCGCGTTTTCCGCTGATCAATGCGGTCGATGATGAACAGGTGCTGGGCATGGTGCTGGCCAAGGACCTGCACACCGCGGTGCTCAACGGTGACAGCGAACCGTGGCGCAACCTGCCGGCCTTCTGCCGCGATCCGCTGCTGGTGCCGGAAAGCCAGCCGGTTTCTCAACTGTTCGAGACCATGCGCCGGCATCGCGCGCACATGGCCCTGGTGATCGATGAGTACGGCGCACTGGCCGGTATCGTCACCCTGGAGGATCTGCTGGAAGAGATTGTCGGCGACATTCAGGATGAGACCGATGTAGAACAAGAAGAGACCGGGCTCAGTAAAATCGACGCCGACAGCTGGCGCACGGACGGTCTGTTGTCGCTGAGCGATCTGGAACGCGCGATCGGCCTGAAAGTTCCCGCCGACCTCGATGCCAATACCCTGTCCGGGCTGTTTATGGAGCGCCTGTCGCGGATGCCGAGAACCGGTGACAGTCTTATTGAAGACGACTTCTATCTGACCGTGGAGTCGCTGGAAGACAAGCGTGTCGGTGAGGTGCTGATTGAAAGACTTAGCGATGACAGTGACGAGCTGTCCGGGCGGCAGTCCGGCTGAGCCCGCAGTAACGGGAACGCGTTCAGTAAAAGTCGGTTTCCTCCAGGGTAAAGGGTACATCAGCGCTGACCAGTTTGAGGCAGGACTTGATCAATTTACTCTTTGCGCCCCGCAAGGGGTACACCGCGTAGACATGGCGTTGCATCAGGGGGGCATCCTCGACCAGATGAAGGCTCGCGTCATCCAGATGTTCTGCCACCTGCGGTACCGGCAGATAGGCGAAACCGCCCAGCGCGAGGATGTGAGCCAGCGCCATTTTCGCGTGCGAGACGCGTATACGTGGTTCCGGTGCATCGGGGAACAAGCGGCGGTGCTCCAGCGCATGGGCCAGACCCCACTCGACCATCAGGTAGTCCTCGCCCAGCGCCGTTTCGGTATCGACGGACGGCCTGTCACCCACCAGGATCAGATCGATCACGCCGACGTCCTCGATTTGCAGTGTTTCAACTTGTGCCGGCTCCAGCATGAAAGCCAGATCCAGCAGCCCGTTGAGCAGGTGGCGGGTGAGAATTTCAGAGCTGCGCGATTCGGCGCTAATCGCCAGTTTCGGCAGCCGTTGGCGTACCCGGTGAAACCACTCCTGCAACAGGACGTCCCACAGTCGCAGGCTGCCGCCCACCGCGAGTTGTTGCTTCGCACCGCCAAAACTCACTTCCTGGCGTGCGATTCGCCAGCCGGCTATCAGCACATCGGCGTGTTTCACCAGCCGGTTGCCTTCAGGTGTGAGGCGGATGTCGCGGCGTATGCGGTCGAACAGACGCACGCCGAGGGTGCTTTCCAGCAGCTTGATGCGCGCACTCACCGCAGCCTGCGTGAGGTGCAGCGCCTCGGCGGCCTCACCAAAGTGACGTGTTCGGTTCACCTCCAAAAAGGTGCGTAGCAGCTCCAGATCCATACTGGATTTATAACAAAAAATATTTTAAAAATCGACAAATAAATGTAGTTTTATTTATCTAACAAGGTCTCCCTATAGTGCCATTTGTGTACTTTTCGCCCCCACCGGGGTGCTGAAAAAAGCGGAGCAGAAAATGCGTAACAACACCTGTGCTGTGGC
>Ga0193947_1000063_pt1 | contig 20318 bp, 20 predicted proteins | sample FRT_01_MG_FD_161267 | JGI IMG/M metagenome (GOLD analysis project Ga0193947, IMG submission 161267) | Sediment microbial communities from the Broadkill River, Lewes, Delaware, United States - FRT_0-1_MG | ecosystem: Environmental > Aquatic > Freshwater > River > Sediment | place: USA: Delaware... | reverse complement strand
CTGATCATTATCGCCATTGCACTGTCGCTTTCGTTTATCATCGCGGCGCCGCTGAACAGTGCGGCTTATGCGCTATATGCCCGATTCGGTTCAGGGCTTGCTGGTTTCGAATCCCCCCGGCGTATCGCTGAAGAGGCTGTCATCGACCCTGGGGATGCCGATGTCATTGTGATTGGCATGGGGCGTGTCGGCAGCGTTGCCTACGACCACATTCACCGACAGCTCGGTGATGTCGTGCTGGGTGTCGATATGGACGATAAGAGGGTGGAAACTCTGCAGGCCGGCGGGCGCCGGGTTATGTGCGGTAGCGCCACGGACCCGGATCACTGGGCGCGGGTCAGACTGGATGCAAACAGGGTGAAACTGATTCTTCTGTCTATGCCAAAATTTGAGGAAAACCTGTTTGCCGTACAGCAACTCAAGGCTCTGGGTTATTCCGGCAAGATCGCCGCTATCGCCAAGTACCCGGATGAAATTGCCGCTTTGCAGGAGGCTGGTGTTGACAGGGCGTATAATCTCTATGCCGAGGCCGGCGCGGGTTTTGCCGAGGATGTCTGTGGTGAACTGTTACCCCGGAGTGTGAGTTAAATTTCATGTCTGAGCTTGTCGAACGCGCCAGCGATTACGCCACCAGAGCACATCAGCGTATCGATCAGCGCCGTAAATACAGTAAACAACCCTACCACGTGCATCTGCAAGCGGTCGCCAGGCTGGTCGCCAGCGTCAGCGACGATGAAGAAGCCATTGCGGCGGCCTGGCTGCACGATACCGTGGAAGACACCCCCGCGACACTGGAGGATATCGAAGAAAACTTCGGCCAGTCGGTTGCTGAACTGGTTGAAGAACTGACCGACGTCAGCAAGCCCAGTGATGGCAATCGCGCCAAGCGTAAGGCTATAGACCGAAGCTACATCGCGCAGGCATCGCCACGCGCCAAGACCGTCAAGCTCGCTGACCTCATTGATAATTGCCGGGATATCACCAGACACGACAAACGCTTTGCCAGAGTCTATCTGGTGGAAATGGGCGCCTTGCTGGACGTGCTCGGCGATGGCGATGAAATACTTTACCAACAAGCGAGCGGGCTTTACGCCAGGCATATGCAAAGGCTGGGACTGTCCCTGGACAGTCGGTTTGAATGGGAATCGGGGGAGGCGGAAACCATCGGACTGAGCGGTTTCGGCGACCAGCATTTCAAGCGTATGTTCATGGAGCTTTTTACGGCAAGGGATATCGCCGAAGGTTTGTTGTCCTTTGATGCCGACAGTGACTGTGCCGATGTGAAAGCGGTACTTGAACGCCGCCAGCGAACGGTGGCCAGTGTCAGGATCAATGGTGCAGTGCAGGGTTACCTGCGTCGCTCAGACCTCGAAGCGAATCAATGTGCGGACTGCTTCCGGCATTTCACCATCGACCAGGTGTTGTCAGGCAGTGCCGCGTTCTCCGACGTTATCCATGTGCTCACCCGCCATGACTATTGTTTTATCACCCTGCTGGGTAATGTATCGGGCGTTATCAGCCGCGACGATATCAACAAGCCGATGGTGCGTATGTGGCTGTTCGGTATCGTGACCATGATAGAGATGGGGCTTGTGCAGATGATACGTGACCAGTACCCGGATCACAGCTGGCAGTCAGTTGTATCTGAAGGCCGCCTGGAAAAGGCCAGGCAGATTCAGGCCGAACGGCAGCGGCGCAATCAGTATTGTGAGCTGATTGACTGCCTGCAGCTCTCGGACAAGGGCCAGATTCTGATGGAAAGCGAGAGCACCATGAAACGCCTTGGCTTTGATACCAGGGGTGCCGCGAAACGCGCGGTCAAGGAACTCGAATCGTTGCGGAACCATCTGGCTCACGCGCAGGATATCGTCAGCCACGACTGGGCGCAGATCGCCAGGCTGTCACAGCGCATGGAGGCGGCGACCCGGGCTTAAAGTAGACTGCCCAGTTGTTGCCCCATTTTCAGCGCCTGCCCGGCCTGCAGCCCTTCCTGCCAGCGTATACTGTCCTTGCCGAACAGCAGAATAACGGTTGAGCCCATATTGAAGCGGCCCATTTCGGCGCCGCGCTCGAGTTTAATCGCAGCCTGTTGATAGTCTTCCACTTCAATGCCGGGGCGAGGGGGCGGTGTTTCCAGCCCCGACCAGACTGTTTCGATAGCCGCGACATTAATCGCCCCGACCAGCACCATGGCCATCGTACCGGCTTCGGTATCGAAAATGGATGCCAGGCGTTCGTTGCGCGCGAACAGGCGCGGAACGGTCCGCGTGGTATGCGGGGCGACGCTGAACAGGCGTCCAGGGATATAGACAGTTTCGCGCAGTTTTCCGCTTAATGGCATGTGTACCCGGTGATAGTCCCTGGGTGACAGGTAGACGGTCACAAAACTGCCATCTCTGAACACGTCAGACCGTTGATGGTCGCCGCCCAGCAGGTCCGACACACTGAACGTATGTCCCTTGGCCTGCAGGATGGCATCCTGGTCAATGCGGCCGATCTGGCTAATATGGCCGTCTGCGGGGCTGATAACGGTGTTTCCGTCGCCCTCGATCGGCCGTGCGCCGTCTCGCAAGGGGCGCGTAAAGAATGCATTGAAGTCTCTGTAGTCTTCCGGTCGCTGGTGCAGCGCTTCGCTCCAGTCGACCTGGTAATGCTGCGCGAACCAGCGGATGAACGCGTTCTTGAACCAGGTCGTCTGTATGCGTGTGAGTTGGTAGGTCAGCCTGGAAATAGCGTGCTGCGGAAGCGGATAGAGCGGCCAGGATTTCAGCTGGTCCGGCCACGTTGCACCTTGTTGTCGCCGGGCGGTGCTCAAGGCTTTTTTCTGACGTCTGCCTGTACCCGGATGGTATCGCCATTGGATAATGTCAGGATAAAGTCGACACGATCGCCCTCCACCAGTCGTTTCTGGGGGGCTGGCATCATCAGGTGAAAACTGCCGGGTTTGAGTTCGACAACCCCCTTTGCCGGGACAACAATGTCATCCTGATGGATCATGCGGGCAACACCATCGATGACCTCTGTTTTGTGCAGCATGACATGGCCGAATGCCGGGCTGTCTACTCGCGTCAGGACCACATCGCTGGATCCGGTATTGTTCAGCGTCATGTAGGCGGCCATCATGTGCGCGTTGGGGGGTGCTTCGCGTACCCGGGCATTCTCGACCTGGAGTGCGGCGTCCGCTGTGGCGGCCAGACTCCATGCGTAGAGGATCAATGCGAGAAAGGTTCGTTTCATTGTATTGCCTCGTAGTAGGCTTTGATGGCGAGGAAATCACTGGCGATTAAATCAGCATCATGCGGAATACCAAATACGGCGCGCAAAGCGGCGTCCGGATCCAGCAGGATTATCGCGGCACTGTGATCGACCAGATAGTTGTCTGCAGCGCTGTCCTCGGCTTTGCCATACAGGATGCCGAGCTGACGGGAGAGCTTGAGGGTGTTGTGCGTGTCACCTCTGGCGCCGATAAAGTCGGGGTGAAAATAAGGCACGAACTGTGACAGCAGCGCCGTCGAGTCGCGTTCGGGGTCGACGCTGACAAAGACCACCTGAGGTAGCCTGTCGAGCCCGTCCTGTTGCTCCAGCTTGCGCTGCACCTGTGCCAGGATGCTCATCGAGGTCGGGCAGACGTCCGGGCAATGGGTGTAGCCAAAGAAGGCGAAGGTCCAGTTATCCTTGAGATTTTCCAGGGTGAACGGTTGTCCATGGTGATCTGTGAGCTGGAACTCGGTAACTGGTTTGGCAGACGGCAACAGGGTGCCCAGGCGGAGTTGCGGCGGTTCGGGTCTGCTGCAGGCGGCAAGCAGCACAACGGCCAGTAACATCGGTATAATCCACCAGAGTGATGACGGGCCAAGGTGTCGTTTTGATTTTTTCATAGGCGGCTATTATCCCATTGAAGCCGCCATTGGGGTAGGGATGTTTTTTGAATGATGAGTCACCCGGAACTGAAAACCATCCGTGATCTGTTGCGCTGGGGGGCCAGCAGCTTCAACCAGGCGGGCCTGACCTTCGGACATGGCACCGACAACGTTTTCGACGAGGCCCTGGTGCTGGTCAGCCATGCCCTGCATTTGCCACTTCAGTTTCCCGAACATTACCTGGGGGCGCACGTCACCGCGGAAGAACGCGATGCCGCGCTGGCCCTGATTCAGCAGCGTATCGAGACGCGCAAGCCTTCGGCTTATCTGACACATGAGGCATGGTTCGCCGGCTTGCCGTTTTATGTCGATGAGCGTGTGCTGGTACCGCGTTCACCGCTGGCCGAGCGGATCGAACGCGGCTTCGAGCCCTGGCTGCAGTCAGATGCCATTGAACGGGTGCTTGACCTGTGCAGCGGCAGTGGCTGTATTGCCATTGCCTGCGCCGCCCACTTCGAGAATGCTCACGTGGATGCCGTTGATATTTCCGACGATGCCCTGGCGATTGCGCGTCGCAATGTTGAACGCCATGACTTGCAGGACTGGGTGCAGGTGATCAAATCGGATCTGTTTTCCGCCGTTGAAATGCAGCGTTATCAGCTTATTATCACTAATCCGCCCTATGTGTCGGCCGAGGAAATGCAGCAGTTGCCGGACGAATACCGCCATGAGCCGGAAATCGGCCTGGCGGCCGGCAGCGAAGGTCTGGATATTGTGATTCGCATCCTCGCGCAGGCCGGCAGCCACCTGGAAGAGGATGGTATCCTGGTGGTCGAGGTGGGGAACAGCCGGGAACTGTTGAGCGAGTGTTTCCCTGAGGTGCCTTTTCTGTGGCTGGAGTTTGAGCGCGGCGGGCATGGCGTGTTTCTGCTGGATGCGCAGCAGGTACAGCAGTATCAACCGCTGTTTGCAGCGGCCTTGAGTCAGTTATAGTGTCCTCAGTGGATAAACCGGAGGTAAGCCATGCTGGGCAGGCCCAAAACACCTGAAGAATATGTGGATTTGGTGGATCAGGCGCTTTTCGAAATTGAGGACCTGCGCCTGTCGGCGGAGTACGACATGGATTCCATGGGCAGCGCCACCGAGTTCCTCGAGCAGCTGGAACGCGAAGTCGGCAAGCTGCGTGAATCCATGGCCGATGGCAGCTATCAGTTTGGTAAGGAAAACCTGCCCTATGTCAGGGTAGTAGAGCAGCAGGATGAGCGTATTCTTCCCTTTAAAATGTTACTCTTGAAAATCAATGAAACCCACATCAAGGGTCTGGATGTCTAGGAGCCTGTCGGACTCAGGCGTTCGTAGCGAGGCGAGTGGGAGAGTGAGAGCAAATCGTTCCGATTTTGAGGCGCATAGTGGGGCCTACGCAACGAGAAATCGGGATGATTTGGGCCCCTGGTATGGCCAGTGAACAGGTTGAGCGGGTGCTTGATCCATATCAACGCACTCAGCACTGATAGAAGCTACATTTATTTCATAGGCTGCGGAGGTATATACGTTGAAAACGGTCGAATTTGATGCCGAGCTCATCCGCCGCTATGCCGGTAGTGGGCCGAGGTATACCTCGTACCCGACGGCGATGGAGTTTTCGTCGTCGGTTGGCGAGCAGGATTACATTGACTGGGTGCATGAAAGCAATATCAGCCGGCGCCCGCTGTCGCTATATGTGCATGTCCCGTTCTGTGCGCATGTGTGTTTTTACTGTGCCTGTAACAAGGTGGTTACCGCGGATCGCAGCAAGGCCGTGCCCTACCTGGAAAACCTGTATGCGGAGATTCGCCTGCAGGCTTCGCTGGTCGATCCGGATCGGCGGGTGGACCAGTTGCACTGGGGGGGTGGCACGCCCACCTTTCTCAGTGAAGAGCAGATGTGTGATCTGATGCGGGTGCTGGGTGAGAATTTTTACCTGCACGAAGACGACAGCGGTGAATATTCCATTGAAATCGATCCCCGCGAGCTGCGAGAGGATACCCTGCCGATACTGCGAGAAATCGGTTTCAACCGGGTAAGCCTGGGTGTGCAGGACTTCAATCCTGACGTCCAACAGGCTGTTCACAGGGTGCAATCGGCACAACAGACCCTGGACGCCATGCGTCAGGCCCGGGAACTGGGATTCCGTTCCATCAATATTGATCTGATGTACGGATTGCCGCTGCAGACAGTGCAGAGCTTTTCGGACACTCTGGACGGGGTTATCGAGGTACGCCCGGATCGTTTATCGGTTTTTAACTACGCGCATTTGCCGGAACGTTTCAAACCGCAACGCCGTATCAACGCCGTTGATCTGCCCAGTGCCGATGAAAAACTCAATATCCTGTCTTTGACGATCGACAAACTTACCGCTGCCGGTTACCAGTACATCGGTATGGATCATTTCGCGCTGGCCGATGATGAATTATCCTCAGCACAGCGTAATGGTACCCTGCATCGGAATTTTCAGGGTTACTCCACCCATTCGGATTCGGATCTGGTGGGTATGGGTGTCAGCGCTATCAGTGCCATGCCCGGAGGCTTCAGCCAGAACCATGTCAAGCTCGAAGACTACTACCGTGATCTGGAGATTCCCCGCCTGCCGGTCGCTCGCGGTGTCGCATTGAATGAAGACGATCATCTGCGTGGCGAGGTCATCCAGCAGCTGATCTGTAATAATACCCTGGAGACCGGACGTATCGAAAGCGAGTTCGGTATTGATTTCGACAGCTATTTCGCCGCTGAACTGAAACAGTTAAAACTGATGGAGCAGGACGGTCTGCTCGAGGTTGGTGACCATCGTCTCGACGTCACCGCCAGGGGCCGTTTATTGATACGCAATGTATGCAAGGTGTTCGATCATTACCGCGTCGAGCAGGAAGAGAAGTTTTCCAAGATGATTTAATCCGGAGTTTCTGCAGAGTCTTAACCACAAAGGTCTCGGAGGAACAAACGCTCAATTGATCGTTGCGAAAACTTCGTTCCGTCCGTTGAGACCTCGGTAGTTAAGGTCCGGGCCAGCATCAGTCCTTATGACGGTAAATCAGTCCGGGTTCAACCAGTACTTCATTTTCACTGAGACGGTCCAGAGGGAATCCGTCGTCTTCGTAACGGGCGATGCGGTCGAATATATAGGGTTCATCCTGGACTTCAATGGATTCAAAGATCGGCTTACCCAGGTAGTTGCCGATAGCGTGACAACGATGGCTCACGTTTTGCCCCCCTTTGCGTTGGCATCAATTATTTGAAGTTGAATGGCACTAAGTTAAGCCTATTTAACCCATTGTAGGGTCGAATTCATGCGACCAACCACGTTGCCATACCATCTATCATCCCGGATATAGCCACTATGTGGGTAGCCGCCAACAGCTAATGGCCGAATAAATTCGGCCCTACAGAGGAAAAGCCGCCTTAACTTAGTGCCATTCATTTGAAGTTCTCATGTTGCATAGCGGCGGTAGGCGGCAAACCTTTAATCGCTGTGCGGCGGGGAATTCTCATAGCTCGAAAGTCCTGTACAATAGCCTGCCATGTCAGGAAACAGCATTGGAAAACTCTTTACGGTCACCAGCTTCGGTGAAAGTCACGGACCCGCAATCGGCTGTATCGTGGATGGCTGTCCGCCTGGTATGGCCTTGTCGGAGTCAGATCTGCAGCATGATCTGGATCGCCGCAAACCCGGAAAATCCCGTCATACCACCCAGCGCCGTGAGTCTGATAAAGTGCAGATTCTCTCGGGAGTGTTCGAAGGCAGGACCACCGGTACACCCATCGGTCTGCTGATTCACAATACCGACCAGCGTTCCAAGGATTACTCTAAAATCATGGATCGCTTCCGACCGGGGCATGCGGACTATACTTACCAGCAGAAATTCGGGTTGCGGGATTACCGCGGTGGCGGCCGTTCCTCGGCTCGCGAGACGGCGATGCGGGTGGCCGCCGGTGGAATCGCCAAGAAGTATCTGCATCATAAACTGGGTGTGGAAGTCCGCGGTTATCTGTCCCAGTTGGGTCCTATCGAGCTGGAGTTGAAGGATTGGTCCAGCGTTGAGGATAATCCGTTCTTCTGTCCCGACCCGGACCGGGTCGTGGAACTTGAAAATTACATGGACGCCCTGCGCAAGGAAGGCAATTCGGTCGGTGCACGGGTGAACGTGGTAGCCAGCGGCATGCCGGTCGGTTTGGGCGAGCCCGTATTCGATCGCCTGGATGCGGATATCGCCCATGCCATGGTGAGCATAAACGCGGTAAAGGGTGTAGAGATCGGCGCCGGTTTCGACAGTGTCGTGCAGAAGGGTACCGAGCACCGCGATGAGATAACGCCACAGGGATTTCTGAGCAACCACGCCGGTGGCGTACTGGGCGGAATTTCATCCGGGCAGGATATTCTGGTCAGTATTGCGCTCAAACCAACCTCCAGTCTGCGTTTACCTGGGCGGTCGGTCAACCTCGAAGGTGATCCAGTTGAAGTGGTCACCACCGGGCGCCATGATCCCTGTGTCGGTATCCGTGCCACCCCGATTGCCGAAGCCATGCTGGCGATTGTGCTGATGGATCATTACCTGCGGCATCGGGCACAGAATGCGGATGTCGAGTCGGTGACGCCGGTGATTCTTTCCGGCGCAGACTGAGGCGTTTCCACAGACTGACTCGAAGTCTGGCCAGCCTCGAGTCGTTTGTGGCGAACAATACGCGACTGGAATTACTGGTGCAGTTTGGTGGCAATTAAATTGGACGTCTGCTGACTGTCATGTACTACTGGCGCCTGTCCGGGTTCTATTTCTTTTACTTCGCCTCACTCGGTGCACTGATTCCGTACTGGGGGCTGTATCTCAAGGCTCAGGGGTTCGGCGTGGTGGAGATCGGCGAATTGGTGGCCATTATCATGGCGACCAAGATTGTTGCGCCCAACATCTGGGGCTGGATCGCCGATCATAGCGGCCGGCGTATGCGCCTTGTTCGCCTGGCCTGCCTGCTTACGACGCTCAGCTTTACCGGGGTCTTTATCGCGCAGGGTTACTGGCTGCTGGCGCTGGTGATGTCGCTGTTCAGCTTTTTCTGGAATGCCGCGCTGCCTCAATTCGAGGCCACGACCCTGAACCACCTGGGTGCCGAGACCCACCGCTACAGCAGCATCCGCTTGTGGGGGTCGATTGGTTTCATCGTCGCGGTTGCCGGCCTGGGCAGTCTATTCGAGCGTACCGGGACCGGGACACTGCCCGCTGTCCTGCTTGTCCTGTTCGCGGGGATCTGGATTGCCAGTCTGCTGGTGCCGGAGCGCGGTACATTTCACCCCGCCGTCGACAATGAACCGCTGCGTAAAGTGTTGACAAAGCCCGCCGTGGTTTCATTGTTACTGGTCTGCTTTCTGATTCAGGCCAGCCACGGACCCTATTACACCTTCTACAGTCTCTACCTGGCTGCGCACGATTACAGTGAAACCGCCATAGGGCAATTGTGGGCTCTGGGGGTGGTGGCGGAAATCGGTGTGTTTCTGAAAATGCACGGCTGGTTGCCACGCTTCGGTGCACGCCACCTGCTGCTGGTGGCCACGCTGTTGACGACCTTGCGCTGGATACTGATCGCCTTGTTTGCCGATCAGTTATGGATCATGATCTTCGCACAGACTCTGCACGCTGCCAGTTTCGGTGTCTATCATGCGGTAGCGATCCACTTGACCCACCAGCTGTTCACGGGTCGCCACCAGGGGCGTGGTCAGGCGCTGTACAGCAGTCTGAGTTTCGGCGCCGGGGGGGCCGTCGGCAGCCTGATTGCCGGCTACCTGTGGGCGGGTGTCGGTGCCCAGTGGATGTATGCCGCGGCAGCTGCGACGGCTGCTCTGGCGGGGCTGATTGCATGGCGTGGTATTGAGCGTCAGGTGCAGAGCTGAACGATGCCCGGGGCCTGTTTTCATGGTGTTGCCCCTGCGGTAAGTTCTGACAACCTTGACCGCGCAGGACACGAAGGAACACTATGTCAACCTGGACATCGCATGAATTTTCCTGTGGCAGCGCTCTCCTGGCCGCGATTCGCGCTGTAACGCGGCTCGCCCGCAGGCTAAAGCAGGACCGCGTCGTGGCTGAACGCCACACACCTGTTGAAATACGGTGTCTGTCCCCGATGTATTACAGGTTTCTATGGTTGTTCGCAGTTCTTCCATCGCTGGTACAGGCCTACGATACCCGTCTGTCAGGCTTTATCGCCGCCGAGCTGCGGGGTTTTGTCGACGATGCCCAGTTCGAGGAGCAGTTTGACGGTTTGCAGCCGTCAGCTATCCTGCAGCCCGAGTGTAGTATTATCCCCGAAAACAGCGATAACCAGTTCAGTTTCATTCCTTTTCTCAGGCTCGACAGCCGTGATAACCGGCGCACCCATTTTGATGTTCGCGAAGCTTACTGGCTGCACGTGGATGCCAACTTCGAGTTGCTCGCCGGTGTCAATCGGGTTTTCTGGGGCGTGGCCGAATCCCGTCACCTGGTTGACATTATCAACCAGACTGATTTTGTCGAGGGTATCGACAGCGAGGACAAGCTGGGGCAGCCGATGGTCAATCTCGCTACCCACCAGGACTGGGGATCGCTCAACCTGTTCGTGATGCCCTGGTTCAGGGAGCGGACGTTCCCGGGTAAGGATGGGCGTCTGCGTTTCCCCCTGGTGACGGATGGCGACCCGGACTACGACGCCAGTAATGACCAACAGCACATCGATGTTGCACTGCGTTATTCCCACTATGCCGGTGCCTGGGATTTCGGCGTTTATTATTTTAATGGTAGCGGCCGGGAGCCGAGATTTCTCGTCAACGATAACGGTACGCGGCTGGTACCTTTCTACGACCTGATCGAGCAGGTGGGAACCGATATTCAGTTTACCCACGAGGGCTGGTTGTGGAAGTTTGAAGGGCTATGGCGTTCGCAGAACAGTGATCATTTCTGGGCTACGGTGGGGGGATTCGAGTATACGCTCTATCAGATTGTCGACTCCAGCGCCGACCTCGGCCTGTTGCTCGAGTATTCCTGGGACGGTCGCGACAGTGACCCCGCCGAAGCGCCTCCGGTCCTTTTCGATGATGACTTTTTCATGGGAACGAGGTTGACGCTGAATGATGTACAGAATTCCGAATTGCTGGTGGGTTTTGTAATCGATCGCGAATCACACGCTTCGCAGCTGTCGCTTGAAGCCGAACGCAGACTGGACAATCACTGGAAGCTGGAACTGGAGAGCCGCTGGTTTCTCAATTCCGGCGACGACGTGGCGGTGGCATTCAAGAAGGACAGCAATGTGACATTGCGGCTGGCGCGCTATTTTTAACAATTCATCCACACGTTGAGGCGTTAATCCCGGTGGTTGGTCATGATCGTTTGTCTACAGTCCAAACTGCCCTGCCGCGTAAGGTGCTTTGGCACGGATGTGATCGCGCAGAAGATCGGGGAAGTCCGCTGCCACAGAATCGCGGACTGCCGGTAGTTCCAGAAGCTGCCGGCCCCAGGCAGCGGTCCTCGGCAGATGGCGGGCGCAATAGAGCTCATCGCCGAGTGCGACAATTTCGGTGCGCATGAACAGCGGCGCCCAGGCAAAATCCACCAGTGAAAGCGTGTCACCGTTGAAGTAGGGCGACTGGGTCAGGGTGGCCTCCAGCCATTGCAGTTTCGACTTGAGTGCTTCCCTGCTGCTATCGAAGCTTTGCTTGTCTTCAGCGTGCAGATGTGCCGACAGGTCTAGCAGGCAGGCGGTGCCGAATTCTATCCAGCCGCGATTCAACGCGCGAAGCAGCGGGTCGTCGGGCAGCAGGCTTCCGCTGGTGATTTCATCCAGAAATTCGCCAATGACGGCGGATTCGAAAATCACCTGCTGTTTATTGACTTTAAGCAGCGGTACCCTGCCGAAGGGCGAAATAGCCTTGAACCAGCGTGGTGGGTCGGACAGGTCGATGTGGGTCAGGCTGAACGCTGTCTGTTTGTGACGCAGGGTGATGACCGCGCGCTGAACAAAAGGGCATATTTTAAAACTGACCAGTTCGAGTTCCATGTTCACAGATTAATGACGCCGGCGGCACCCGGCATTGATGCCAGTCAAGGGAATCCTGACCTTAATGGTTTCCTGCACTTAATAAATGCTATGTTTTTGTGTATGGTGAGCGTGCACCCGAGCAAACGGGTCATAGCGAAAAGGTGCTTAACTTAAGCTATTGTCATGTAAATAGCCACGAAAAACGCCGAAGACATGGAAAGATTCTATCATTAATTTCCGTGTATTCCGTGGCTGAGTAGATAAGGTGAATCAATTGCTATCATTAAACATGATTGGGCGCGCGTTGGTGGGTGCCGGTGTGCTGGCCGTTTCGGCCTGCACCACGCTGGGGCCTGATTTCGAAACGCCCGATGCGGATCTGCTGGAAACCTGGGATGAACAGGCGCAAAGCCTGTCCGCGGGCCAGGCACCGGAAAACTGGTGGGCGAGTTTCAACGACCCGGTTCTCGATCAACTGGTCAAAATGGCGTATGAACAGAATCTGCCGCTGCAGATTTCCGGGTTGCGTATTCTGGAAGCACGGGCACAACTCGGTGTCGCTATTGGTCAGCAGTACCCTCAGAACCAGCAGGTGAATGGCGCCCTGACCCGGATTGGTGTGAGCGACAACACCGCGAATTTTGATAGTTCCTTTGCCGACGACAAATATACCCAGGGTGATATCGGTTTCGACGCTGCCTGGGAACTGGATTTCTGGGGTCGTTTCCGCCGCGGCGTCGAATCCGCCAGCGCGGATCTGGGCGCATCAATAGCCGATTACGATAATGCGCTGGTGGCGCTGACCGCGGAAGTTGCCCGTACCTATGTCACCTTGCGCACGCTGGAAGAACGCCTGGCGATTGCACTCGATAACACGACGACCCAGCGGCGCAGTTACCAGATTGCCCGGGTTCGTTTCGAGAACGGTGCGGTCAGTGAACTGGATCCTTCGCAGGCCCTGAGTCTGTTGAAGTCGACCGAGTCAACCGTGCCGCTGCTGGAAAGCCAGATTCGCCAGGTGAAACATGCACTCAGCATTCTGTTGGGCATGCCGCCGAGCGACCTTAGTGATATTTTGCAGGGCGAAGGAAAAATACCGCAACCAGTGGCTGAAATAGACGTCGGTGTGCCGGCCGATTTGCTAAGGCGGCGTCCCGATATCCGTTTTGCCGAGCTGCAGGCGGCCACGCAAAGCGCCCTGATTGGTGTTGCCAAGACAGATTTGTATCCGCGCTTCGCGCTGGTCGGTTCCATTGGCCTGTTAAATGCCGATACCGGCTCAAATGACAACAGCGATCTGTTTGATTCCGACAGTATCGGTTATAACTTCGGCCCTCAGGCCTCGTGGAATATTTTCAACTACGGGCGCTTGAAGAACCAGGTCAGGGTTCAGGATGCACGCCTGGAGGCGTTGCTGGTGAACTACCAGAACGCGGTGCTGCAGGCGGCCCAGGAAGTTGAAGATGGTATCAGCGGCTATCTGGGCGTTCGTGAGCAGGAGGCCTTTTTGGCGGATAGCGTGAAAGCGGCGCAGCGTTCCGTCGATCTGGCGCTGGTGCAATACCGCGAAGGTGCGGTTGATTACCAGCGTGTACTGGATACTCAGCAGACGCTGTTGTCCGTGCAGGACGGGTATACCAACACACGAGGTGATGCCATTAATTTTCTGATTGCCACGTACAAGGCACTCGGTGGCGGCTGGGAGATACGCGCCGGCAACACTTTTGTCACCCAGTCTCGTCAGGACAAGATGAAGGAGCGTACCGACTGGGGACGCTTGCTGGATGACGATACGCTGCCGGAAGGGTTGCCTGAACCACCGCCAACGGGTACGGAACAGCCACTGCTTAACGCGCCTGACTGGTAATCAGCGCAGCAGCGTGGTGCTGTTACAGAGACGGTATTGCATCGTTGATTTAATGGTAAACGCGTTGGCCTGCCGCAAAGCGGAATAAATTACGTTTGCCAGGCTGGCGCTTACGGGGTTGCCTCGTAGCCCGCTTCCTTAACTGCAGCGATCAGCGCCTCGGTCGACGCGTTGCCTTTTACAGTGGCGACGCCCGCTTCCAGCGTTACCTGAATCACTTCGTCGACACCATCGACCGCAGTCAGTGCTTTTTCGACAGCGGCCACACAGTGCATGCAGGTCATGCCCTTGATGCTGAGCTGAATCGTATCACTCATGATTTACTCCACAGGTTTGAAAAGTCGCAGACGGTTGGCATTGCTGACCACGGTGACCGAAGACAGGGCCATGGCCACGCTCGCAAAGACCGGGCTCAACAGCCAGCCGCTCAGGGGATAGAACAGGCCGGCAGCCAGCGGGATGCCGGTAGTATTATAAATAAATGCACCGAACAGGTTCTGCTTGATGTTGCGCAGCGTCGCTTTCGACAGCGCTATGGCGGTGGCTACGCTGGCCAGTGAATTGCTGGCCAGGGTGACGTCGGCGCTTTGTTTTGCGACATCGGTGCCGCTGCCGATGGCAAACCCCACCTGGGCCTGCGCCAGGGCGGGTGCGTCGTTGATGCCGTCACCCACCATACCCACGCTAAAGCCCTGTTGCTGCAGTTCCCTGATAATATCCGCTTTGTGCTCAGGTAATACGCGGCTGTGAACCGACTTGATTTTCAGTTCCTGTGCCACGGCCTGCGCTGTCGCGGCATGATCACCGGTGCACATCACCACCTCGATGCCCTGGGCGTGAAGTTTCCGGATGGCTGTCGGGGTGTCTTTCCTGACCGGGTCGCGCAGCCCGAATACCGCCAGAGCCTTGGTCCGGTCGGCAAGCCAGACCGGTGTCATCGCCTGCTGCGCCATACGGCGAGCATGTTCCTCGAGCTTGCAGTCTATACCGATGTGGTGGGATTCGATCCATTCCTGGCGTCCGATGTAGAGCATCCTGTTTTCAACGCGGCCCCGTACACCCTGGCCGGCCTCGGCGCGGAAAGAATCCACGGGTATGATCGGGAGCTCCCGCTCGGCGGCCGACGCGACAACGGCCTGTGCCAGGGGGTGTTCGGAGGCATGTTCCAGGCTGGCCGCCCACTGCAGGGCACGTTCTTCACCGGCAGTATCCATTGAATGAAACTCGGTTATGCGCGGTTGTCCCTCGGTCAGCGTACCGGTCTTGTCGACAATCAGATGACTGATGCCGGCCGCCGACTGCAGTGCGTCGGCGTTACGGATCAGAATGCCCAGCTGAGCCGCGCGACCCATAGCGACCATAATGGCGATCGGTGTTGCCAGTCCCAGCGCACAAGGGCAGGCAATGACCAGTACGGCGATCCCTGTGGTCAGGGCAAACGGCAGTTGCGGCTCTGGGCCAACATGGAGCCAGGTCAAAAAAGTGAACGCGGCGATCGCCAGTACAACGGGCACAAAAACAGCCGCGATCTGGTCGACCAGTCTGCCGATCGGCGGTTTGCTCATCTGAGCCTGTTTAACCGATCGTATAATACTTGCCAGCGTTGTATCGTCACCGACACGGTCAACACGAACCTTGAGCTGGCCGGAGCGGTTCAGGGTGCCTCCAGTGACCTTGTCGTTCACGTATTTGGCAAGCGGCAGCGATTCGCCGGTGATCATGGACTCGTTGATACTGGACGTTCCGTCGATGATGGTTCCATCGCTGGCAATCGTTTCACCCGGACGTACCCGGAACACATCACCGGCGTGTAACAGGGAGACCGGTATCTCGACCTCGTTTCCGTGATGCAGTATACGTGCGGTTTTAGGCGCCAGTTCCATGAGCGCGCCTATGGCTTTACCGGTGCGTGCCCTGGCGCGGATTTCCAGGGCGTGCCCGAACTGCAGGAAAGCCAGGATAAGTACCGATGTTTCCAGGTAGACATGCCGTTGGGCGGCGGGGATAAAATCGGGGGTCAGTATCAAGATCACTGATGACACCCAGGCGGCAGCGGTACTGACCGCTACCAGGGTGTCCATGTTGGCCTGCCCGTGGCGCATCTGTTTCCAGGCGCCGTTATAATAGCTGTGGCCGCTATAAACCATGGTAAACAGGCACAGCAGGGCAATGACAAGCCAGAACCCCCGGCCCCGCAGGTCGGTGAGTGATGAGCCGCTGTCAATTGCTGGCAGTACGCCCAGATGCATGGCGAGCATCAGTCCAAAGCCTACACCGGCGGCAAGAACTGCACGCCGGATGGACAGGCGGATATGATGGCGTGCCTGCAGTTCCTGAACACGATAGGGGTCTTCCGTGTCCTCGACAAATCGTGCCTTTAACCCGGCCTCCCGCAGTGCCAACAGGACGTCGGCGGGATGCGCCGGGGTGCTTAGCCGGCAGTGCCGGACATCGCGGAAGCGAGGCTGTTCTGTCCGGCTGAATCTTGTCAGGGTATCGACGACCCGTTGTTGTTCGGCGTCCGCTAACGGCCATTCGAAAACCAGCAGCAGGTCATTCGTGGTCTGGCGCTTTGCCAGGTGAGACGGATAACCATGACTGCTAACGACGTCAGCGACATGTTCGGGATCGCCGCCGACAACATAGGCCGCACCTTCCACCAGGTTCACTGAAGCGTCGGTTACGCCATCGACGGCGAGAATGGCCTTTTCGACCCGGGCCACGCAGCTTGCACAGCTCATGTCATCAACAGCCAGTTCGTAGCCATCGGAGCGCTGTGTTGATGGCGTTGTCTCTTTTTCAACAGGCACGAGCAGTTGTTCCCTCAGGTCTCTTCTGTGCTGCAGGAGTGCCGTCCTACGGCGCGATGTCGTGACCGGGGGCGCTCCTGTGCCGGTATTCTACTGCCGGTTTAACGCTTCCGTCATCCGGCCGCCGGCATAACCCCGTAACAGACCGGTAAACGCTAATGCATAAAGGCGCGGCGAATCCAGTAGTCCATACTGAAATAACGTCCGGCCCCGATGAAAAACAGTACCAGCAACATGATGAAATAGGTGGCGGCAAATTCAATGCCGTTGTTGAGGATAACAAAGCTGCCGTTTTCGGTCAGCCAGTCGTAGTTACCGTGCTGTTGCAGGATTTCCTTACCCTGGTTAAGGCGTTCAATCGCGCCTTCAGTGCGCGGCGTTGCAAACACTCCGCTGCCTTCGGCAATCGCCAGCCAGCCATTTTCAAGGTGCACGGTTACCGCCGCGACCACCATCGTGACCATCAGTGGAATCGATATCCAGCGTACCGCAAAACCGATCAATAACAGTATCGCACCACCGGTTTCCGTGAGTGCGGCCGCCCACGCCATGTACTCTGGAAACGGCAGTCCGAGACCCCAGTCCGGATTCCCGAACCACGCTATGATGCTGTCCATGTCATCCAGTTTCTTGCTGCCGGCCATCCAGAATATGGGAACGAGATACAGGCGTAATGCCAGCGCACCCAGAAAATCCAGGCTTCGAGTCATGTCGAGCAGTCGCTGCAGCAGGACCAGAGGGTACATTGGGGCGTCTCCTTATCTTCGGTGATTTCTGTGGCTAATTACATGGCATCAGCTTCAGCAACCAGATTTCAAGGCCCTTTCGCTGATGTCAGTCATTGCTACGCAATACAATCCCGCGTTGCCGCCACTCCTGAAGAACTGCTCGCCCCCCGTCAATGACAACGTCAGGGTTCGGGTGCTGGATCTCAGCGGCGATCTGTTCAAGAGCCTGGCGTCCACTGAGTTTCGTGTTCTCCCGCAGCAGTGCAAGCAGCCGGGCGCTGACAGGGTTCAGTTCGATAAACCCAACCTCATCGTCAGGATCCCGATAAACCAGCAGGTACGTGGTCTGTTCACCGGGGGTTTCCGGTATGAATTGCGGGCTGATCTTGTGCACCGGGTAGTGGTAGGACAATGGCCAGGCGAGTGCCGAGATAACGGGGATGGCATCGATAAAATCACCCTCTGAGCCTGAAAAAGCAGTCTGCTGAAGGTGATTCTCCCGGTCATCGCTCTCCGCAACCGATATCGCCAATTCCACCCATTCATAATGCGCAAGTTCGCGCAGGAACGGCAGATCGTCTGCCTGATCGATACGTTCATGTTGCAGGTAATTGAGAAACTCTCGAGGGATTTCCAGGAACAGTGGCGAATGACACTGGTGGCTGGCATAGAAATCACGGGCCATGGCGTGCCAGCTAGCGTCGTCCATCAGCTTGCGTAAAACCGGGAAACTGCTGGACAGGAAACCTTCGACATTGTTGTAGAACAGTTGCCGGTAGATGCCCATGCGGCGATCTTCTATATCGACCGGTGCCTGCTTGTGTTCAGGGTCACGAATATGTGCGGCAAATTCATACTGCCGTTGCATGAAGCCGGGTTTAGCCGAGTCCGGCACGGCGGGAATCCTTCTGTTGATGCCACTTGTTTTGTAAAGACACGATTCGGTCGACTTCGCCCAACAGCTCCGCCAGGGGCGGAATATTGAAATCGCGTTCCAGCAGGGTGGGTACCACACCGCACTGTGCGTAGGCCTTATCCAGCAGGTCCCACACCGGGTCGACAATATCGGCACCGTGGGTATCTACAATCAGGTCTTCGGCCTCGTTACGATGCCCTGCAATATGGAAATACATCACGCGATCAGCGGGTAATGCCTTCAAGAATGCCTCGGCATCATAGTGATGGTTGATACTGTTGACATAGATATTGTTTACGTCGAGCAGCAGGTCGCAGTCCGCTTCTGTAAGGACGGCATTGATAAAGTCGATTTCCTCCATTTCCTTGCCGGGTGCCGCGTAATAGGACACATTTTCCATGGCGATACGTCGCTCGAGAATATCCTGGGTGCGGCGTATGCGCGCTGCGACATGGTGTACGGCTTCTTCGGTGAATGGAATCGGCATGAGGTCATACAGATGACCGTCGTCGCTGCAATAGCTCAGGTGTTCGGAATAGCCCTTGATCTGGTGCTGCAGCAGAAACTGTTTCAGGCGCTGCAGAAAGGTTTCGTCCAGTGGGCCGGGGCTGCCAATAGACAGGGAAAGTCCATGGCAAACGAAGGGATAGCGTTCGGTAAATGCACGGAACTGTTTGCCGTATCGGCCACCCACACCGATCCAGTTTTCGGGTGCGACTTCATAGAAACTTACCTGTTTCGGCTGATGGTCCGCGAGCGGACCCATCAGGGTCCGCCGCAGTCCGAGCCCGGTTCCATGAACGGGATAACATGAGTCCTTCATGGCTGAAGCGATTTACTTGCCGCCGCACTTACCTTCGCCACACTTGCCTTCTTTTGCTTTCTGCTCTCCGCTGCCGCATTTGCCTTCGCCGCATTTACCTTCTTTTTCCATTTTACCTTCGCCGCATTTGCCTTCTTTCGCTTTCTGTTCTCCGCTGCCGCATTTACCTTCACCGCACTTGCCTTCGCCGCACTTGCCTTCAGCTTTATCGGCAACCATGTAGCCACTGGGAAGCTCGGTCATGCTGAACGGGTTTTCAGCGGCATTGGCTATGGTGGTGCCAGCCAGGGAGGTGACAAAAGTGGCACCAAGGGCAATAGCGAGAGGTTTGATAACAGTTTTATTGGACATTGGATACGCCTCCTTAAGGCTTTAATAAGAACAACGGCACCGGGTACCATTGCAAAATCGGCATTCAAGCCATCATTCTTCTTGAATGACAGCTTTTACGACCCGCCGGTATGAGAAAAGTTTCCGCCACGGCCTGGTCTGTAAGCATCTGAATTTTCTGGAAACCGTAATTATTGTGCTGGTATTCCCGCGTCAGTCGTTCTCGGCGATCGATCTTATACAGCTAAGATACCGAGCTTCATCGGGAGCCTCGCCGCCTTTCTGTGCCTGCCAGATCATTTCTGCAAGGCATTCCATTAGCTTGTGTTCAAGCTCATGATTGTCGGGAGTTTTTATCAGCAGCCTGTGGTACAGATCACGAATGCCGGCTGGGCGGTTGGTGTCGAGTTGTTCCCGGATGGCCAGATGCATGGACATATGCAGGAACGGGTTTGTTTCGCCCAGCTCCGGCAGATATTCCCTGCCGAGTGCCTGCTCCGGTTTTTCCAGCATTGCTTGATATTCCGGGTGTTTTTCGATGACCGAGACAATCTGCGCCTGTAAGGGTTGCAGCGGTTTACCTTGACGCTGAGATTCCCAGGCCTTGCAATAGAATGTGCGCAGCTGGTCCCGATCTTGCCCGAACAGCATTCCCGTATCCGACAGACTGACAATAACCAAGAATACGCATTTCCTGGCGTGGCACGCAAGTGTAAATCAGCATGACTCACCAGCATGGACACAAAGGCCACAGCCGCCTGCCCCGATCCAACAGCGTTGAATTCAGTCAGGGAAAACCCGGCAATATCACCTTGAAGGAGTACCAGCATTTCTCACGGGGATCCCGGATGCTGGCGCAGGGCTCGTGTGCTTGGACGCCGTTCTGGAGCGACGGACCCGCTCGCGGCGCAGAGCAGGGGCCCCGGCATAGCCGGGGATGCGACCGCCGGCCG
>Ga0193947_1000060_pt1 | contig 20678 bp, 18 predicted proteins | sample FRT_01_MG_FD_161267 | JGI IMG/M metagenome (GOLD analysis project Ga0193947, IMG submission 161267) | Sediment microbial communities from the Broadkill River, Lewes, Delaware, United States - FRT_0-1_MG | ecosystem: Environmental > Aquatic > Freshwater > River > Sediment | place: USA: Delaware... | reverse complement strand
TCCCGGATGCTGGCGCAGGGCTCGTGTGCTTGGACGCCGTTCTGGAGCGAAAGTGGTAGCCGTAGCTACCACTTGAGTGAAGAACAAGTGCAAGCGCGCGAGAACAAGCCAGGGCCGGGATAGGCTTATCCAGGAAACACTCTGTTTCTCGTTTAATCACAAAACCCTTCACAACTTCAATACCTTCTGTCGCTCGCCGGCCGCCCCGTGAGAAATGCGGGTTAAGGCTTCCGGCTCATCAGACTGGACTGCGCACTGTGAGGCCGTTGCTTGCCGACCGGTACACGGCGTTTGTATTCACCATCTTTGTGCAACACCCAGGCGTCAATGTTGTCCGCCAGATACAATTCCAGTCCGTCCTTTAGAATACGTTGGCGGATTTTCCTGTCCGCTACTGGAAACGCCGTCTCCACCCGCTGGAAAAAGTTCCGTCCCATCCAGTCAGCGCTGGACAGATACAGATCAAAATCCCCTTCATTGTGAAAATAGAAAACGCGGGTATGCTCCAGAAAACGCCCGACAATAGAACGCACATGGATATTGTCGGACACCCCCGGTACACCCGGCCGCAGACAACAGACACCACGAATAATACAGTCGATCCTGACACCGTCCTGAGAAGCCTGATACAGGGCTTCAATAGTCTCTGGTTCAATCAGCGCATTGCATTTAACAATAATACGCGCCGCTTTGCCGGCCCGTGCATTAGCTGCTTCGCGCTTGATTTTTTCGATAATCTTTTTGTGCAGGGTAAATGGCGACTGCAGCATCTTCGACAAGGCCTTGACCTGACCCAGGCTGGTTAACAGCTGGAACACACGGGCTGCGTCACGCCCCAGGGCCTCGTCGCAGGTCAACAGGCCGTAATCGGTATATAGACGGGCTGTGCGGGCATGATAGTTACCCGTACCCAGATGGACATAGTGCCTGAGTTTCCTCGACTCCCGGCGCGTCACCAGTAACATTTTGGCATGGGTCTTGTAGCCCACCACACCGTAGACCACATGAGCCCCGGCTTCCTGCAAGCGGTTGGCCAGCTGGATATTCGCTTCTTCATCGAAACGCGCCCGGAGTTCGATAATCACTGTCACTTCCTTGCCGGAACGCGCCGCTTCAACCAGCGCATTGACAATGGCAGAATCCGGTCCGGTTCTGTACAGGGTCTGCTTGATAGCCAGCACCTTGGGATCGGCTGCCGACTGCTTGAGAAAATCGATAACCGGCATGAAAGAATCGAAGGGGTGGTGCAGCAGAATATCGCCCGCCTGAATGGAATCAAAAATATTCTGATCAGTCGCCAATCCCTGCGGCCGGCGTGGCGTAAACGGTTGGAACTTCAGGTCTGGCCGATCCACCAGATCGTAGATCGCCAGCAGTCGATTGACATTGACAGGACCGTTAACCCGATAGAGATCCTCGCTGCCAAGATTGAAGGTGCCGAGCAGGTAATCCTCCATTTGCTGGGTACAATTATCCGCAATTTCCAGCCGCACGCCGTCACCATAACGCCGGGATAACAACTCGCCTTCGACCGCGCACAACAAATCGTCGATTTCTTCCTCATCGACAAAAAGGTCGCTGTTGCGCGTCACACGGAACTGGTAACAGCCTGTGACTTCCATGCCGGGAAACAGATCTCCCACATGCGCATGAATAATCGAAGACAGGAAGACGTAATCATGGGGACCGTCGCCGCATGACTCGGGTAAACGTATCAGCCTCGGCAGCGAACGCGGAGCCTGCACAACGGCACTGCCGCTGGAACGACCAAAGGCATCCTTGCCCTCCAGCGACACGATGAAATTAAGGCTCTTGTTCAGAATGCGCGGAAACGGATGGGCCGGATCCAGGCCCAGCGGGCTCAATACCGGTAGTAATTCATGACTGAAATAGTTCGATACCCAGGCTTCCTGCTGACCATTCCACTGGGTGCGCTTGAGGAAACGGATATCCTCCTTTGCCAGCAGAGGAATCAGCTCTTCATTGAGCACGCGGTACTGTTCGTCAACCAGCCGGTGTGCCTGATCGCTGATATGACTCATGACCTCTGTGGGTGAAAAATTATCCGGACCGGCCTGAACCGACCCGGAAGCAATTCGCTGTTTCAGGCCTGCCACGCGGATCTCGAAGAATTCATCGAGGTTGGTACCGGCAATACACAGGAACTTGAGACGCTCGAGCACCGGCAAATCCGGATCCTTGGCTTGCTCAAGCACACGCCGATTGAACTGCAGCAGACTCAGCTCACGGTTTATATAGAGTTCAGGCCGGGAAAGATTGATACTGTCCATGACACGCTAATATATAATCCATATTTCTTTTGCCTACTATAGCGCACATGCTACGGCGGACACAGTCATAATCGATCGAGAAACAAACAACCGGAGCGATGCACGGATGCCGTCCATCCCGCTGCAACATAGGATGTCGCCACCGTATCAATAATCAGCAAGGGTCCCGGATAGAGCGCTCCGCGCTGTAGATCGTCACGCTGCCAGACCACAACCGGCTGCTCATAACCCGCCAACACAACCTGCTCAATCGGGTGACGGGGCGCCGCATCCCGGTCGCCAGCCTGCAGCGACAGATCACTGCCGGCAGCCGACAACGCCACGCGCAAATTAACCAGCTCCACGTCGCTATCCAGCGTATGCCCGAAACGCTGCTGATGCATGCGATTGAAATCAGCAGCCGCCTGCTTCAGGTCATGAAACGGGATATTCAGCGTATAGCTTTGTCCAAAATAACGCAGATCCAGACTGAACTCTGTCGTAACAGCATCGATCTCGACACCTTCGTCAAGTAATTCGGACTGGCCGCGCACTACCAGCGCCTGAAAGCGTTCCCTCAGTTGCGTTTCATGCTGGTCCTCTATCAGGCCGCACTGCGTATGCGACAGCTGTCGGCCCCTGGGTGCCGCCAGCATACCCACCGCCGACAATACGCCGGCATGAATGGGCACCAACGCATGCTTCATTCCCAGGGCGTCCGCCAGTGCACAGACATGCAAACCACCTGCACCACCAAACGCTGTCAGCGTATAGGCCACCGGATCGACACCGCGCTGCACGGAAATGACCCGCAATGCCTGCGCCATGTGTTCGTTGGCCAGGTCAATGATGCCCTGAGCAGCCTGCTGCCGTGAAAGCTTCATCTGCGCGGCAAGCCGGCCTACAGCCAGCTGCGCTGCGGCCATATCCAGCTGCATGCCACCGCCGAGAAACGCTGCGGGTCTTAACCTGCCCAGCACCAGGTTGGCGTCTGTCACAGTCGGCAGTCTGCCACCTCTTGCATAGCAGGCCGGCCCCGGATCGGCGCCGGCAGACTCCGGCCCCACCACCAGCATGCCGCCCTCATCGAGGCGGGCAATGGAACCACCGCCGGCACCGATGGTATGCATATCGACCATCGGCACAGCGACGGGATAGGGTCCGATGCTGCCCTCGGAAGTCAAATTCACCTGCCCGTCGATTAACGCCACATCGGTGGATGTCCCTCCCATATCAAAGGTCAGCAGTTGTGGTCGGCCAACTTCATCACCAATCCGGCGTGCGCCCATCAGACCACCTGCCGGTCCTGACAACAGCAGATTTACCGCCCGTTTCGCTGCCTGATCGGCACGTATGGTAAACGCCGAACTCTGCATGACATGGACCGGCGCCGGTTGCACCAGGCGCTCAAGACGTTGCACATAGCCCTGCACCCGCGGTCCGACCCAGGCGTTGAGCCAGCAGGCGATGCCACGTTCATATTCACCCTGCGCCGGCAGTATGTCTGAAGACCGGGAAATAAACAGAGTATCCGGCAGATGCCGCTCGATCAGCCTTTCGAAGCGATCATCGAGAAACGAAAACAGCAGATTGATGGCAACCGCCTGAGGCGCCAGTTCGCGCAGGCGCGCGCTCAGGGTTTCAAGCTCGCGCTCACTCAATGGTTCGACAACCGATCCGTCTGACGCCAGACGGCCACCGGTCTCAAGGCACAATTCAGCCGCTACCGGTGGTGCTTGGGGCTGTGGTTGCAGATTATAGAGCTCACGCCGCGCCTGACGACCTATGGTCAACACATCGCCGAGGCCATAGTTGGTGATATAGGCTGTGCGAACACCTTTTCCTTCCAGCACAGCGTTGGTGGCTACGGTGGACCCGTGCACCAGATAAAAGCTTACCCCCTGCAGCCCAAGTTCACGTATGCCCTGCAGAATTGCCCGTTCCGGTGCCTGCGGCGTAGACAACACTTTGTGAATCCCGAGCCGTTGACCATCGAACCAGACAAAATCGGTAAACGTGCCCCCGGTATCAACACCCAGCAGCTTCACTATTGCTGTTCAACAACACAGTTACGCCCCGCCTGTTTAGCCCTGTACATAGCCTGATCCGCCCTGCCCAGTATGGACTGACAATCATCGCCCTCGCCACACAGCGCAAGCCCCTGACTGATGGTAACCAGCATATCCTGGGCAGCAACGTGAATGGGCTCCGAACTGATGCGCGCTCTGATACGCTCTGCAATCTGCAGCGCGGTATGCGTCGAGGTATCTTCCAGCAGAATTACGAACTCCTCTCCGCCATAGCGTCCGACCAGATCGAATTCGCGCAATGCGGCTCTTATGCGCGCCGCCACTTCCTTCAGCACCCTGTCGCCAACCAGGTGACCCTGCCTGTCATTGATGACCTTGAAATGGTCCAGGTCCGCCATGATCACGACCAGGGGCTGGCCGGTCTTGGAAGCCCGTTCGATAGAATCCTGCAACTCGCGCAGCAGGCTGGTGCGGCTGGATACACCGGTCAATGCATCCTGATCCAGCTGCTTACGCAGACTTTTCTGCTCCAGTTCAAGATGTTTTAACGACCGGTCCATATCCTGTATCTGCGAGCGGTGATACACCTCGGTTGCCAGCGCAATATCCAGGGTGGTGAGTTTCAGCACCAGGCGCATTAACGGCTCCCAGTGCTGCTGCTCCCCGGTGAGGCTCATCACCTGCTCCAGAATCAGGCACTGCAACATGCCGAAGGACTCGAGATACAGGCTCAGTGGCACGCCCACGCGCGCGTGCGCCACACCTACGCGGGCGCGGCTTTCGAAATAGTCGGCTCCCTGAAAACCGACACCGAAGCGCTTGAAATACTCGACCTGCCTTTCTTTCAGGTGCCTCAGGTCAAAACTGGAGAGTATGCCCGACGCCTGCGGATTGAGTGCCAACTGGGTAAAAAACCGGTCAACGATGCTGGATGCCGCATCACGTGTCAGCACTTTGTCCTGCAGCAAATGCACGTACTCGCGCATGGAATCGTCCAGACCGATCAGAGTCAGCTGGGCCTCACGCCAACTGGCATCGAATCCAAACTGCTCACACAGTGGTGTAGCGGGTTTTCCGGCTGACATATGTGTACTATCCAAATCCGCGGTACTTTCGGTTATGCTTATCCATCATTCGGCTACGGACGTGTCACCAGTCGCGTGTCAATAGCATATTGACGCCGGACTATGATTAAATCATAAAACACATGGATGCCAAAACCCTGATTAGTGTCGAACAGCTGTACCGTTACTACGGACACCATCTGGCGGTGGAGTCCATCAACTTCGAACTGGCGCAGGGTGAAGTACTCGGTTTTCTCGGTCCGAATGGCGCCGGCAAGTCGACCACCATGCAAATGATATCGGGCAATCTGGCACCCAGCGCCGGCCGTATCCGTATAAATGGCATTGATTTACTCGATACCCCAAAGCTCGCCAAAGCTGAAATCGGCTATTTACCCGAACAGCCCCCAGTCTATCGCGACCTTACGGTAGATGAGTATCTTTATTATTGCGCCAAACTGCACCGTGTCAGCAGGGGCCGGCGCGACCAGGCCGTCACCCGGGCCAAGGCGCGTTGTGGGCTGACAGAGGTGAGCAAGCGCCTGATAGGCAACCTGTCCAAGGGCTTTCAGCAGCGTACTGGCATTGCCCAGGCCATTTTGCACAGTCCGGCCGTGGTGATCCTGGATGAACCCACCGTCGGCCTGGATCCGAACCAGATCCGTGACATTCGCGCCCTGATTCGAGAACTGGGCGAAAGCCATGGCATTATTCTGTCCACCCACATTCTGCCGGAGGTTCAGGCCACCTGCTCGCGCGTGCAGATTATTCACCAGGGCCGGTTGGTCTTCTCGGAGTCCATGCGGGACCTGGAACGACGTCTCACCAGTCACGTGCTGTTACTGGAAACGCGCGAACGACTCGATGACTCGGAACTGGAAAAGCTCGCCGGCATCGACAACGTGGAACGACTCGCTGATACCCGGGCACGGCTGCATTTTCAGGACAGTAATCCGGCGGACGCCGTTGCCGCGTGCGTGGCCCGGCACGGCTGGGGACTGATCGAACTGTCTCTCGACCGGCAGACGCTGGAGCAGGTATTTGTCGACCTGACCTGCAGCGACACCTCGCAGACACACAGGGAAACCGCCTGATGATTCTGACCATCGCCAGCCGCGAATTGAAAAACCTATTTCTGTCACCCCTGGCCTGGGCGATTATGGCGGTACTACAGCTGATTCTGGCCTACCTTTTTCTGTCGCAGCTGGATACTTTCATGCTGCTGCAGCCGCGTCTGGCCGGCATAGAGGGTGCACCGGGGGTCACTGACATTGTCGTTGCCCCGCTGCTGCAAACAACCGGTTTTCTGCTGCTGTTGGTGGCTCCCGCAATCACCATGCGTGTATTCAGTGACGAAAGACGCAACCGCACACTCAGTCTTCTGTTATCCGCGCCTGTGTCAATGACAGATATCGTGCTCGGAAAATTTCTCGGCGTCACCCTGTTCTTCCTGTTGCTGCTGGCGCTGCTGGCAGCCATGCCACTGGCACTCTATGCCGGAACCACCCTGGATGCCGGCAAGCTGGCGGCGGGCCTGCTGGGCCTGGCATTGCTGTTGGCAGCCATTGCAGCCATCGGTGTATTCATGTCATCACTGACCGAACAACCGGTCGTTGCTGCCATCAGCACCCTTGGACTGCTGCTGATGCTGTGGATAATCGACTGGAGCGGTGACGGTGCGGAAGGCGTAACGGACCTGCTTCCCTACCTTTCGCTGAAGACCCATTTCGAGTCTTTCCTCAAAGGCCTGTTCAGCACCGCCGATGTCGCCTATTACCTGTTGCTGATAGCCACCTTTCTGCTGCTGGGCATTCGGCGACTGGACCAACAGAGACTGACCGGCTGAACCCATGCAAGTCACCCGTTCATCAAGACGCCAATTACAGTTACAGAACCTGATGTTCGTGGCCGGCCTGCTGATTTTCGTGGGCCTGCTGGCCTGGTTGAGCACCCGCTACAGTTTTGACGCCGACTGGAGCAGCAGCGGGCGCAACACCTTGTCCATCGACAGCCGCCAACTGCTCGATGAAATGCCAGACCCCATCCATGTTACGGCGTTTGCCACCGAGAACGCACTGGTGCGGGAACACATAGGGGACCTGATCGGGCGCTACCAGCGCTACAAAGCGAACGTGGAGCTGACCTTCGTGAACCCGGACGCCGAACCGGACAGGATTCGGGAACTCGGAATCACCCTGGACGGTGAATTGCTTCTGGCTTATCAGGGCCGCAGCGAAAAAGTACAGTCACTGTCTGAACAGACGCTGACTAACAGCCTGTTGCGCATAGCGCGGCAGAAACAACGCAGGGTGAGTTTTTTAAGTGGTCACGGCGAACGTGATCCACTCGGTCAGGCCAACCACGATCTGGGCAAATTCGGCCAGCTGCTGGAACAGAAAGGTATCGTACTGGATACCCTGAAACTGGCGGAGACCGCGGATATACCCGCCGACACCAACCTGCTGGTCATCGCCGATCCGCGTGTTGTGCTGCTGCCCGGCGAAATCCAGCTGGTGCATCGCTACCTGCAGGCCGGTGGCAACCTGCTGTGGCTGGTGGAACCCGGCGCTATCGCTGGTCTGGACCCGGTCGCCGAAGCACTGGGTATCGAGTTCCTCCCGGGCACTATTGTGGACGCAACCACTCAGCTGTTCGGTATCGATAACCCGGCATTTGCGCTGATACCCGACTATCCGATGCACCCGATCACCCGCGAGATGACCAGCCTGACCCTGTACCCCCAGGCGAGCGCACTGGATGTTTCGGCACCGCAGGAATGGCAAGCCGAACCGTTGCTGACAACGCTGGACCGTGCATGGACCGAAATCGGGCCGATCAGCGGTACCATTCGATTCGATGAAGACAGCGATGAGCGCATGGGACCGCTGGATATCGGTTTTGTCTTCTCGCGCATGAATAACAAAAAGGACAGCGGTGACGGGGAGAGCAGTGCCGAACAACGTGTGATCGTGATTGGCGACAGCGATTTTCTGTCCAATGCCTATCTTGGCAACGGCGGCAATGTCGAGCTTGGTCTGAACCTGTTCAACTGGCTGAACCACGACGATCAATTCATTACCGTGACCGCGCGCACCGCCAGCGATGTCAATCTGGAACTCGGCAAAACCGCCCAGATCATCATCGGTTTCGGCTTTCTGTTTGGCATGCCGCTGCTGTTGTTAGGCAGCGGCGTTGCTATCTGGTGGCGACGGCGTAACCGCTAGGCAAACCATCATGAAATCCCGCTGGATCATCAATCTGCTGTTACTGGTTGCCATCGGTATTCTGATGCTGGTCGCGTATTTTGAACCCGGCATCGATGAACAAGCCGAAATCCCCGCTATTACAGAACTGGAAAAGGATCGGTTGCACCGCATTCACCTCAACCGACCCGTACGTGATGACCTGGTGCTGGTACGAAAAGCGGCTGGCGACTGGGTTATTGAACGTACGCCCGAACTGCCCGCCGACGACTACCAGGTGAATGCGCTGCAAAAGCTGGCCGAACAGAAGGCGGTACGCAGTTATCCCGCTGCCGAACTGGACCTCGCCCAGCTGCAGCTCGACCCCCCATACGCCACCGCCATCCTCAACGATACCGTGATTGAATTCGGCAATCTGAATCCGCTGCAAGGACTGCGCTATGTGCGCGTTGCAGATCAGGTTCACCTCATTCATGACCTCTACCTGCATCTGATCGAATCAAGCTATACGCAGTTTGTCAGGCGACGGCTGTTTGCGGATGACACCCGCTTTTCCCGCATCAACCTGCCCGATTTTTCGGTTACCAGAACAGAGCAAGACTGGACGGTGGAACCGCAACAGGCAGTCTCGGCAGACACCCTGCAACAGTTCATAGATCGCTGGCAAAACGCTACAGGCCTGAACATACAGGCTGCCGATTCGACAACAGAGGGGGAAGGGGGAAGCGTTGAGCTTATCCAGGCTGACAGCGGCCACAGCATCAAGCTGGTGATCAGTGCACGCGAGCCGGAACTGGTGCTGGCACACCCGGAACTGGGCATACAGTATCGCATGGGCGAACTCGGTGGCGGCCTGCTGAACCTGACGCCCCCCGAACCCGGCAATCAGGAATAGTCCGTATTGCTATTAACCCGGTCATAGTTACCGCCGGATATTCCGCGGCCGCTGGTGTGCCCGCCTGACGAGGACGCCGTGAATCCATCCATGGAGGCTTGACGGCAGCATCCCTGCTGCCAACACCTCGCCAGGCGGACACATCAGCGTCTCAAATGGGTCTACTTGATGGTCTATTTAATAACTTTGTGCTGGGAATATACGCTCACTAAGGCATGCGTCAGTTAGTGGACATGAGCTTGCGGGACCGTCGGCCGCATGAACGCGGCCGTCGAGCGTACAGGCACGTATTCACAGCGTGTCCCTTAAGCTCATGTCCACTAACTGACGTACTCATTGGTAAACTGCTGGTCCATTGATATGCCGGAGCTTCCCGAGGTCGAAACCACCCGCCGCGGCATTGAACCCCATCTTTGCGGCCAGACGATTCAGCGGCTCATTGTGCGCCAGCCCAGACTGCGCTGGCCGGTTCCCGGGCAACTTGCCCGGCTAGTCAAACATGCCCGTATCGGACAAATTGCCCGGCGCGCGAAATACCTGCTGCTCAGCATCGACAAAGGCACTCTCCTGATACATCTGGGCATGTCCGGGAGTCTGCGTATCATCAAAGACAATACACCTCCAGGACCGCACGATCATATCGACCTGGTACTGGAAAACGGCGCCCGCTTGCGCTTCAGGGATCCGAGACGCTTTGGCGCCTGGCTGTGGACAGCCGCCCCCCCGGAAACACACCCTCTGCTGAACAGCCTGGGCCCCGAACCCTTGAGCAGCACATTCAATGCCGACTATCTCCACCGCCTGGCACGCGGGCGTAAACGGGCGATTAAATCACTGTTAATGGACAGCCATGCAGTGGCCGGTGTGGGCAACATCTACGCCAACGAAGCGTTGTTTCTGTCCGGTATTCACCCCGCACGGCCGGCAGGCCGCATCAGTCAGCAGCGTTATGACAAGCTGGTGACGGCACTTAAACGGGTGCTGAACGACGCCATTCGCCAGGGTGGCACAACGTTACGGGATTTCACCAGCGGGGATGGCAAACCCGGCTACTTTCAGCAATCACTCAGCGTCTATGCACGACAGGGGAAGCCCTGCCCGGTCTGCACGACACCCATTCGAGAGACACGCAACGCCCAGCGCTCCACCTTTTACTGCCCGCGCTGTCAGCGCTAGGCAACACACCCCGTTACTGCACCTGGGCCGAACCGGCGCCACGTGGATCCGATGCGGCTTCGACCCGGTTATTCTTATAATCCCAGTAAATAGCCTGCATATTTCCGTAACTTTTATCCAAAAGTTTCAGGTTATGCCCCTTGGCTGCTAACGCCTCCAGCACGGGTTGCGAAAAGGCATCCGGCTCATACTGAATCACATCGGGAAGAAACTGGTGATGAAAGCGCGGTAGCGCTACCCAGGACTGTGGCTTGTGACCCTCTTCAAGATCCAGGATCCCCAGCAACACCATGGAAATTATACGGCTACCCCCCGGGGTACCCAGTATCGCCACCCCCTCATCACTTTCCACGAAGGTCGGGCTCATACTGGACAAGGGCCGTTTACCCGGCTCTATGGCATTGGCTTCGGCACCGACCAGTCCATAGGCATTCGGCACACCCGGCTTGGCGGAAAAATCGTCCATCTCGTCATTCAACAGCACACCGGTACCGGGCGCCACGTAGCCGGAGCCGAACGGATAGTTGATACTCAAGGTCGCCGCCACGCGGTTGCCCTCGCCATCCAGGACGGAAAAATGACTGGTATCGGTTCCTTCGACGCCGCTCACCCCGCCAGGCAGCGTCGCACTGGGCGTGGCCCGGTCAGCGCGAATCGACGCACGCAATCCAGCCGCATACCAGGGGTGCACAAGACGTTGCAATGGCACAGCGACAAAATCCGGATCACCCAGGTACTGTGCACGATCCCGATAGGCCCGCCGCATGGCTTCGGTTATGACATGCGTACGGCCGCTTTCATCGAGCCGGGCCAGATCATAGCCTTGCAGTATGTGCAGCATGGTCGCCAAAGCCACACCACCCGATGAGGGTGGCGCAGCGGATACGATACGTAAGCCCCTGTACTGGAAGATGACCGGCTCACGTTCAACAATCGTGTATTGTTTCAGATCTTCCAGCGTCCAGATTCCACCCTCGGCACGAACACCCGCAACCAGTCTCTCTGCGACATCACCGGCATAAAAACCGTTGCTGCCCTCGCGGGCCAGGGAACGCAATGTCAGCGCAAGGTCCGTTTGCCTGATTTCAGAGCCCGCCGCGGGCACCTCATGGTGGCGCAGGAAAATCTCTGCACTGGACTGATAGCGCTGCATGACCTGTTTGCGGAAACCCGCCATGCGCCGGTAATGGGCATCGACCTTGAAACCCTTCTCGGCCAGTCGTATGGCAGGCGCCAGTGATTTCGCCAGCGGCAGACGCCCGTATTTTTCGGACAGGTGCGCCAGGGCAGCGGGTTCACCGGGAATCGCCGCCGCCAAAGCACCATCCATGGAGAGACCGGGCACAACATCACCCTGTTCATCAAGATACAAGTCCCGCTGTGCAGCCAGCGGCGCGCGCTCCCGGCCATCGATCATAATCTGCCTGCCATCGCTGGCACGGTGCAACAACCAGAAACCACCTCCCCCGAGTCCCGAACCATAAGGCTCGACCACGGCGAGCGCTGCGCTGACGGCGACCGCAGCATCAAACGCATTACCACCCGCACTGAGAATTTCCATCCCCGCCGCTGTTGCCTGGGGATGCGCGCTGGCGACCGCCCCGGCCGGCGGCTGTGCAGGGCCGCCGACAACGATCACCGGCAGGCCGACCATCAGGCAAATCAGCCCCAACATCAAAAAGGCCCCATTCAGGGGCCTTTGAGCGCGCAATCTGACATCCATCATTATGCGGTCTCTCCCGAGATGCGATTGTATTTCTCCATCAGTTCCTCCCTTGTTTCCTGGTAGTCGGGATTCAAGGGAATACAGTCTACCGGGCAGACATCCACACACTGCGAAGTCTCGTAATGGCCGACACACTCGGTACACAGCTGCGGATCGATGACATATATTTCATCACCCTGGGAAATAGCGCCATTCGGACATTCCGGTTCACACACGTCACAATTAATGCATTCATCTGTGATCATCAAGGCCATGTCGATCTCCCGCGTCCAAAACACAATATAAGCAATGGTTAATATTACTCGAATCGCCGCCTTAATGCAGCCACAACATTTTTATGCACAAAGGGGGTCACATCCCCGCCCAGCGCAGCCACTTCCCGTACCAGGCTGGAAGACACGTAGGCATAGTGTTCATCCGGTGTCATAAACAGCGTTTCAATTTCGGGCTCCAACTGCCGGTTCATGCTAGCCAATTGAAACTCATACTCAAAATCTGATACAGCTCGCAGGCCGCGCAGAATCACACCGGCCTGATGCGAACGGGCAAACTCCACCAGCAGACCCTGAAAACCCTCGACCTGAACATTCGCCCTACCCGCCAGAACCGTCTTTGCCAGCTCGATCCTTTCCTCCCACTGAAAGGCGGTTTTTTTCAATGTACTGCTGTGAATGGCAACAATGACACGCTCAAAACGCCTGGCGGCACGTTCGACCAGATCAATATGGCCATTGGTAATGGGGTCAAACGTTCCCGGATAAACGGCGGTTTGCATAAGTGTTTTCAACTTGCTCAAGGGGATGCCGGTACAATATAAGCACAACCGCAGTAATACACCAAGCCCGGGTGCACCCTGAGCTTTCGACAGCTGCCGGGATTCCTCCAGGCAACCAGGCTTTTAACTTATACAACATGAGGTTATGCTATCACCCCAACAACGAGGTGGCGCCGGGTGGCTGGCCCGCAATTCGCCTTAGGACTCCTTCACATCACATCCGCTTTGCCGGTACAGGCGATAAGCCACCTGTCCCGCCATTTTCTGTTTCTCTACTGCCCAGCACGCCGGTACCGACGGTTCAGGTGACTTTGCCTGCATTTCCAGATAGATTCTGGCATCCGCTTTCAGCCTGCCCGAGCCTGCTAATCGCCGCATCGAATTTTCCAGTAAGCTTGAATCCTGGAATGGCGGATCAAGAAACACCAGGTCAAACTGCTCGCTTCGGCGACCGGCAAGATAAATTTCGGCCTCCTGCTGAACTATCGCGATAGCATCTGCGCACAACAGTTGCTGGTTTCGCCTCAGCATACGCACGATATCGGGGTTGTGATCCACCATCACCACGTGTGCGGCACCCCGGGACGCCGCCTCGAATCCCAGTGCGCCGCTGCCCGCAAACAGATCAAGGCAGCGGCTCCCGGGAACCAGCGGCGCCAGCCAGTTGAACAGTGTTTCCCGCACCCGGTCCGGCGTCGGACGCAAGCCCCGCGCATCCGGGAACGACAGCTTCCGGCCGCGCCATTGCCCGGCGATAATGCGTACCTGATTGGACCTCGGACTCATGGGCCCGCATGTTGCGCAGCTCATGAGCAGAGGTCAACAGTCCCGCCTCTGATTGGTGACAAACTCGGCAGCATTCCTGCTGCCGACGCTATGCCCGGCCTGATCAGGCGAATCTGAATGCCTGGTAAGAAAATGCTTAACAGTGCCCGCGCTGATTTATGTCGTGGTTCAGCCTACCCTACCGACTCAGGCACAATGGGATACAAGGTAACGAGGCCGGTGTCGACACTCGGAAAAACCCTGGCTGGGTTTACCTTGTCACAGTCGTGGTGACACAAGTCCGTATGAATTGCGGCACGAAACCGCCGCTTACACGAATTCAGGAATCCCCGCCACCTGACTCGATCCGGCCACCGACGGTAATGGTGACCATTCGATCGGGGTGCACACGGCGTTTATAGGCATCCTGAATCTGCTCCACGGTAACGCCTTGTATTTTCTCCGTAAAGCGCGCCAGATAATCGAGCGGAAGATCGTAAAAACCGATGACAGCCAGATATTCCGCAATCTTTCCGTTGCTCGACACCTGCAAGGGGAAACCACCAATGATATTGTTTTTTGCCGACTCCAGTTCCTTTTCACTCGGTCCCTTGTCGATAAAAGTCTGCACGGTTTCCCTCAAAACAGACAGCGCTTCATCACGCTGATCATTACGCGTCTGAAAACCGAGCAGATAGGGTCCCTCACGCCTCATCGGGACAAAGTAACTATAGGCGCTGTAGGAAAGGCCACGCTTCTCACGTATTTCCTCGCTGATACGTGACACCAGCCCACTGCCACCGAGAATGTGGTTGCCCACATAAAGCTGGAAGTAATCCGGATCACCTCGCCGTATGCCGGGTGCCCCCATCAACACATGGCTCTGGGTGGAAGGATGTTCGATGAAATCATCTTTCCCGCTATCCAGGCTTGCAACGTCAGGTAACACCGGCGCCTTGACACCTTCCGGCAGAGCGTCGGCAAGACTTGCAGCCAGCTTCTGAGCCTGCCTTCTCGACACATCACCAACAATCACTACCGTGGCATTGCGCGCTACGTAATACTGACGGTAAAACTCGCGCAGATCTTTCGCCGTTAAAGACTTGACAGTCTCGCTGGTACCGGATGGATCACTCGCGTAAGGATGATCGCCGTAGAGGTTGTGATAGAAGGCTTTGCTGCCAATCGATTTTGGCTTCTGCTTCTGATATTCCAGACCGATCAGAGTACGCTGCTGCTCGCGCTTGAAATCCACCTGCGGAAAATCCGCTTCAGCCAGCACCTTAGCAAATAATTCCAACGAGGGTTGCAGCAGCTTGCTGTCGGTCAGACTGCGCAAAGACAGCCAGGCCATATCCCGTTCCGAACCATTGCCAAGCTTGGCGCCCTTCTGCTCAAAAGACTGTGCAATTTCACCGGCACTCAGCCCGGCGGCACCCTGCCCCAGCAATGCGTTGGTCAGACTGGCGACTCCCGCTTGGTCACCATCGCGTGCGGCGCCGGCATCGAAAACCAGCCGAATATCCACCATCGGCAATTCCCGGGCTTCGACGAACAGCACCCTTGCCCCTTTTTCTGTTGTCCAGCTGTGGATCTCGGGTAACGCCCGGACAGTGGTACTCCAGACCAAAACCGTCAATATCAGCAACACATGACTGCAACGCATCATTCCTGTTTTTCCTCTAGTGCCTGTTAACATGCGCAGTTCCGGCAGAGCGCGGCTGGTCAGGGTCGATTGGCTGAGGCACCAGTTCCGCCACGGTCAATCTATCCTCCACCAGATACTTGTTGGCAACCGCCTGCACCTGCTCCGCGGTAACCGCCTCTATGCGTTCAAGATAGCGTTCAGCATCTTTCCAGCTGAGTCCAATTGTCTCGAGTATTCCGATCTGCATGGCCTGGTAGAAAATTGAATCCTGTTCATACACCTTGTCAGCCCGTAACTGCGCTTTTACCCGCTCCAGTTCCTCCGTCTGCGCCGGTGTTTCACGCAAACGCTGTACCTGATCCAGCAATGCTTTCTCCAGATCCTTCACGCTGTGTCCATTGGACGGTGTTCCGGAAAGCAGGAACAGGTTTTCCAATCTGTCGTGGCCGTCATAACCGGCACCGGCGCTCGCCGCCACTGCCTTGCCCCGCACCAGTTCACTGGCCAGACGCGCACCGTCCCCGCCATCCAGAATGCCGGCCAGTACCTCCAGGGCATAAGGTTCCCAGGACTGCCCGGCAGTCAGCACCACGGGTGTTTTATAGCCCATCATCAGGTAAGGCACCTTGGCCGGCGCCTCGACCTTGATTTGCTTGCGGCCCCGCTGGGCAACCTCGAGCCTGGGTTTGACGGCAGAGATATCACTGGGTTTAAGAGGGCCGAAGTGTTTTTTCGCCAGCGTATAAACCTCCTCTGGATCGACATCGCCCACCACAACCAGCGTGGCATTGTTGGGTGCATACCACTTCTGATACCAGTCCCTGAGATCGTCGACGTGCAGATTTTCCAGGTCATCCATCCAGCCGATTACCGGCAGCCGGTACGGACTGTTGACAAAGGCGGTGGCATTGAACTGTTCGTAGGTCAGCGACTGCGGATTATCCTCTGTACGCATACGCCGTTCTTCCATCACCACCTGAACTTCTTTCAGGAATTCCTCGTCCGGAATTATCAGGTTGCGCATGCGGTCGGCTTCCAGCTCGAAACTCACCGGCAAGCGGCTTTTCTCCATGGTCTGAAAATAAGCGGTGTAATCCTGACCGGTAAAGGCATTTTCACGGCCACCGTTTTCGGAGATGATTTGTGAGAATTCACCGGCGGGAACTGCCTTGGTACCCTTGAACATCATATGTTCCAGAACATGTGAAACACCGGTAATACCGTCGTGTTCGTAACTCGATCCCACCTTGTACCAGACCTGTGAAACCATAATCGGCGCCCGATGGTCCTCTTTCACAACGAGTTTCAAACCATTGTCAAGCTTGTATTCATGGACCACGCCTTGTGCGAACGACACAATAGAAAACATGCCCAGGACTAGCGCGAGCATTCTTCGCATTTTGGTCTCCTTGTGTTAATACCAGTAAGCGGCAGTATTGGTCGAGTTCCGCTGGAATGATAGGATACGCAGACTTACCTAGACAGCAAGAATCATGTTTGGTTTCGGCAAAAACAAATCTCGGGACTCGTCAACTGCCGAAAAAGGCTTGTTCGGCCGCCTCAGGGCCGGCCTGTCGAAAACCCGCGGCGGCCTGACGCAAAGTATTGCCAATCTGGTGGTGGGCCGCAAGCAGATCGATGATGTCCTGCTCGAGGATCTGGAAACCCACCTGTTGACAGCGGATGTTGGCGTGGAAGCGACGCAGAGTATCATCGGTGACCTTACTCAGCGAGTCGCACGCAAACAGCTCAATGACCCTGCTGCACTGCTGGCGGCGCTGCACGACGATATGCAAGCCATGCTGGCCCCCGTCGAGCAGCCCCTGCATATCCCGCAATCGGAACAGCCATTTGTGCTACTGATGGTTGGCATCAATGGTGCCGGGAAGACCACCAGCATCGGCAAAATAGCCCGCCATCTGCAGGACGAGGGACGCTCGGTCATGCTGGCTGCCGGCGACACCTTTCGTGCCGCAGCGGTGGAACAGCTGCAAACCTGGGGGGAACGCAATCAGGTGCCGGTTATCGCTCAGCAACAGGGCTCCGATTCCGCCTCTGTCATCTATGATGCGCTGCAGGCGGCACAGGCACGCAACATTGACGTGCTGATCGCAGATACCGCAGGACGCCTGCACACCCAGTCCAATCTGATGGAAGAACTGAAAAAAATTAAACGGGTACTCGGCAAACTGGATGCAAATGCACCTCACGAAATGATGCTGGTGGTGGATGCGGGTACCGGTCAGAATGCACTCAACCAGGCACAACAGTTCAACCAGGCCGTAGGGCTTACCGGCATAACGCTTACTAAGCTGGATGGCACCGCCAAGGGCGGTATCATTTTCGCGATCGCCAAACAGCTCGGCATTCCCATCCGCTTTATCGGTGTCGGTGAAGCGGTCGAAGACCTGCGCCCCTTTGTGGCCGCCGATTTTGTCGATGCGCTATTTGAAAACAAACAATGATTCGTTTTGACAATGTTTGCAAGCGTTACCCGGAAGGCAAGGACGCCTTACAAGGCGTCAGTTTTCATCTGCATAGCGGAGCCATGGCATTTCTCACCGGTCACTCAGGTGCGGGTAAGAGCACCCTGTTGAAACTGGTTGCGTTGCTGGAACGAACCACACGTGGCCAGCTGTTCCTCGACGGTGAAAATCTGTCGCGCACGCCAAAACGAAGAATCCCTTATATTCGCCGTAAAATCGGCATGATTTTCCAGAATTACCGCCTGCTATTCGACCGTACGGTATTCGACAATGTGGCGCTACCACTGGTTATCGCCGGTTACCGCCACCAGGATATTGGCCGCCGGGTACGCGCCGCTCTCGACAAGGTCGGATTGCTCGACAGGGAACGCGCTTTCCCGATCATGCTGTCGGGCGGTGAACAACAGCGCGTCGGTATTGCCCGGGCGGTGGTCAACAAACCGCCACTGCTGCTGGCTGACGAACCTACCGGTAATCTCGACCCGGAATTGTCCCGCGATATCATGGAGTTATTCGAACATTTCAATCAGGTCGGCGTCACGGTGCTGATCGCCAGCCACGACCTGGACCTGATATCCACACTACCCTATACACAGATCTGCCTGCACCAGGGACGCCTGGTGAGAGGCCGTACATAGATCGGTCCGTGAAACCCGCCAACCCGTTGCAAAGCTATTTTGTCCGTCATGTCCAGGTCGCACTGAACAGCCTCGGTCGCCTGTATCGCGCGCCTCTGGCTTCTCTGATGACTGCGGCGGTGATTGGTATCGCACTCGCGCTCCCGTCAGGACTGTATCTCCTGACCGACAACCTGCAGCGACTCAGCACCCAATGGGACGGCAACGCCAGCTTTTCCTTATTTCTGCACAAAAACGTTTCGCTGCAGCAGACGCAGACACTGCGAAACAGGCTGCAGCAGTGGCCTGAAATAGACAGCCTGCAACTCATCACACCCGAGCAGGCGCTGTTGGAATTCAGGGCGCTGTCCGGTTTTGGAGAAGCGCTGGATGCCCTGGATGAGAATCCTTTACCTTTCGTCATTACCATTAAACCGGCGCGGGCACAGTCGGATGCCGGATCTGTGGCGCTGCTGCTGGACAAACTGCGTGCATTCCCTGAAGTTGAACTGGCACAACTTGACCTGCAGTGGGTCAAGCGATTCAATGCCATTGTCGATATTGTGCGCCGTTCCATATGGGTCATGGCCGCCCTGCTGGGGCTGGCTGTACTGCTGATCACGGGCAACACCATCCGCCTGGAAATCCAGAACCGTCGCGACGAAATAGAGATAACCAAGCTCATCGGCGCAACCAATGGCTTTATTCGCCGTCCGTTTCTCTACAGCGGATTCTGGTACGGCGTCATGGGTGCTGTCATGGCGGGTCTGCTTGTGGAGCTTGCGTTCCTGCAACTGCATAGTCCCGTGCGTCAGCTCGCCGGTCTCTATCAAAGCGGATTCAGTTTACAGACCCTGTCACTGGTCGAAAGCCTAGCGCTACTGGTGGCAGGCACCAGCCTCGGCCTGCTGGGTGCATGGCTTGCAGTCGGCCGCCATCTGGCTGCCATAGAACCCGCGTAACACGCTGATTTACCACATGAGCACCAGCAGAATCCGGCGACAGCCGTTATTAGCCGCTGAAAACACAGGAACTTTTTCAGGAATTAGCACTCATATGCATAGAGTGCTAAACTGCGCCTATGCGAATGGGAGATCAGACCTTTATGAATAACGCCTTAGTCACGGCAACGGCAATGAACCTGCCTGTCCCCAGCGGTCAGCTTGACAGTTATTTACGTGAGATTTATCGGATTCCGGTACTCACTGCGGAACGCGAACAGGAACTGGCTGTCCGCCTGCGTGATACGGGTGATCTGCAAGCGGCGCGCGAACTGGTGGTTTCCCATTTGCGTTTCGTGGTCAAGATTGCGCGCGGCTACAGCGGTTATGGCCTGCCGCTTGCCGACTTGATTCAGGAAGGCGGCATCGGCCTGATGAAAGCGGTGAGACGTTTCAATCCCGACGTCGGCGTACGTCTGGTATCGTTTGCGGTGCACTGGGTGAAAGCGGAGATTCACGAGTTCATCCTGCGCAACTGGCGCATCGTCAAAGTCGCTACCACCAAGTCCCAGCGCAAGCTGTTCTTCAATCTGCGCAGCTCCAAAAAGCGTCTGGGCTGGTTCAGCCGTGACGAGGTCGAATCGGTAGCCGAAGATCTGGGCGTCAGCCCGGAAACGGTGCTGGAAATGGAGTCCCGCCTGAGCGGACAGGATGTTTCCTTTGACCCCCCGCCTGCGGCTGGAGATGACGACGAGGTAAACCAGACACCCTCTTCTTATATCACTGCACCGGGAAACACCGATCCGGCCCTGACGCTGGAACAGTCGGACTGGGAAAGGCAGAACAGCGGCCATCTTCACCACGCCCTGGCGCAGCTCGACGAGCGCTCCCGGATTATTCTCGAGCAGCGCTGGCTGACCGATCAGAAAGCCACTCTACACCAGCTGGCTGATCGCTTCGGCGTCTCAGCCGAACGTATCCGGCAGCTGGAAAAAAACGCCCTCAACAAGCTGAAAACGCTGATGGCTTGAATTGAGCAGAATCGCGCCGAAGCACGGCGGCAAACTGGCGGCCGTGCCAAA
>Ga0193947_1000059_pt1 | contig 20876 bp, 20 predicted proteins | sample FRT_01_MG_FD_161267 | JGI IMG/M metagenome (GOLD analysis project Ga0193947, IMG submission 161267) | Sediment microbial communities from the Broadkill River, Lewes, Delaware, United States - FRT_0-1_MG | ecosystem: Environmental > Aquatic > Freshwater > River > Sediment | place: USA: Delaware... | reverse complement strand
GATGTCCCAAGCCAGGCCACGCATCGCCGATTATCCTTTTACGACGCTGCACCCGAATCTCGGTGTCGTGCGCGTTGGCATGCTGCAGAGTTTCGTCATGGCGGACATCCCGGGCCTGATCGAGGGAGCCGCCGAGGGAGCGGGTCTCGGCATTAGGTTCCTGAAGCACCTGCAGCGCACCGGCTTGCTGTTGCACGTCGTCGACATCGCCCCGGCGGATACCCGGGAAGATCCCGTCCATGCTGTGCAGGCACTGGAGCGCGAACTCGCGAAATTTTCAGCAGAACTGGCCGAGAAGCCCCGCTGGCTGGTCATCAACAAGATCGATCTCCTCGACGACGATACGCTCGGGCTGATGAAACAGGATCTGCTCGAGACACTCGACTGGAACGGCCCGGTATTCGAGGTCAGCGCGGCCACTGGTGAGGGCACCAAGGCACTTGCGCAGGCCATCATGCGCGAGCTCGAAATTCTCCGTGAATCGTGCACCGGCGATAGCGAGCCGTAACCGGACATAAGACCCGACCGCCGTCACAGTTCCGGCCTTGAACTGCCCCTGTCGTTTCCCAAATAGGACCTGGTTCTCAGCCCGAAAGCCGCGCCATTGCTAGCATTTCACCATGATCGTGAAACGGCGGGCAATGCTCGCGAAAGCGGTCCGGGAAAATCCGAAACAGGGATTATGTCATGCGAAGGGACAGCGGCTTTACGCTGATTGAATTGATGATCGCAGTAGCGCTTGTCGCCATATTGCTGGCGACGGCCGTCCCCGCGCTTGACGATTTCACCAACGATGCCCGGCAGACGGGCGCGATCAACGACTTCATCTCGTCGATACATATTGCGCGCAATACGGCTATCACGACGAATTCGCGTGTCACGATGTGCGCCAGCGCATCGGGCGCGAATTGCGAGGCCGCATCCTGGGACAGCGGCTGGATCGTGTTCGCCGACCTCAACAGCAACGGCAGTCTGGATGCCGGCGAGACTATCGCGTCGGCCTCAGCAGCCGTCGACGGCCTGAATATCCAGTCCGGCGAATTTCCTGCAGCGCTCATGTACCGGCCCAACGGGCGTGCGATGACCAACGCGCTAACGGGAAATTCCGGCGAATTCACCGTGTGCGACTTCCGCGGTGCCGAGCACGCCAAGGTGATTCTCGTCGAGCTGTCCGGGCGTCCGAGGATGTCCGAAACCAAAGCGAACGGCACGTCGCCGAGCTGCATTTGATGTCCAGGAAGGACGGAGACTGAACGTGCTGATTTCGAACCACAGGATGCAAGGCTTCTCGCTGCTGGAACTGCTGATAGCCCTGATGGTGTTCAGCATTGGCTTGCTCGCGATTGCTGGCCTGCAGACGGTCTCCAAGCAGGCGAATTTCGAAGCCGTGCAACGCACGACCGCGGCACAGGTTGCCAATGGCCTGCTGGAGGACATGCGGACGAACGGCAACGGTATCGATATATATGCCACCACGCCCGTCCTCGGCGGCGGCGTGATCGGTGCGGAACCCGTGCCGAATTGTCGCGATGGCAATGAATGCAACGCGGCGCAGAAGGCCGCTCACGACCTCTGGTTCTGGGAGCAGGTTCTTGACGGGAATCTCGAGACGAACGGCGGCATCGGTGCCGGTGGCCTGGTCTTGCCCACACTCTGCATCACCGGTCCTGTTGCGGGCGGTGCCGGCGTTTACACCGTTACGATCGTGTGGAGGGGGACGGCGTCGATCACGTCAAACGTTGCAAATCCCTGCGGTGCGGCAAGCGGCAACTATGGCGGCCAGAATGAATTCCGTCGTGTCGTCCAGATTCCCACGTTCATCGACCCCAATTTCTGAGCGGAGCCAAATGCAGAATTCTCCAGACAAACGGCAATCCGGATTTACGTTGGTCGAGATCATGGTCGCGATGTTGCTGTCGCTGCTTCTCGGCGTCGCGATCGTGACGGTGTTTGTCAACAACAGCCACAGCTTCAGCCAGGACGACAACGTCATGCGCATGCAGGACGATGCCCGCTTTGCGCTTCAACAAATCGCTTTCGACCTCAGCATGGCAGGGCATTACGCCGAGCTACTGTCGCCGGAAGCGGTAACCCCCGACACCAGCCTGACGATAGGGCTGGATTGCGGCCCGGCAGGGGTGACCAACTGGTCCTACCTGACCACGCAACCGGCGACGGGCGAGTCCCTCTCGGTCATCGGAATCGATAACGTGACGAGCGCCCAGGTTGTTGCAGGTCATGCCTGTTTCCTGGCGGACGAGGTTGCGCCAGGGACCGACGTAGTTTCGATCAAGCGCGTAGCCGGTGCCGAGGCAGCAGTGTTCAGGAACGGCGGCGTCTACCTGCGGACCAACGGCACCGTCGGCCTGCTTTACCGGCAACCGCTGACGGGCACGCCGGCAGTGTCCATCGCTCTGCCGCGCACCGAGTGGGAATACCGTCCGGCGATTTATTACATTCGCCAGTACGCTTACGACCTCGGTGACAATATCCCGACGCTGTGCAGGAAAGTCCTCGGGGGTGCCGGTCCGAGCATGCTCACCGAGTGCATTGCCACGGGCATCGAAGACCTGCAATTGGAGTACGGCATCGATACGAACGGCGACGGCAATCCAAACACGTATATGTCGGCACCGACGTTGACCGATTTACAGACCGTCGTTTCCGCGCGCATCCACCTGTTGGCACGGACCACCGATATTGACGTGCGCCACACCAACGAGAAAACGTTTTCGATCGGCAATGCACCGGACTATACGCCGAATGATTCGTTCCACCGCCGCGTCTATTCGACGACGGTGGCGATCCAGAACATCCGCAGTATGAACATGATGGGGTTTTGATATGGGCAGGCATTCCATGACGCCAGGTCACAGGCAGCGCGGCGCCATACTCGTGGTGGCGCTGATGTTCCTGATCGCCATTACGCTTTTGACGTTGTCATCGATGCGCGCCACGAACATCGGCCTGTACATGGCGCAGAACGAAGAGTCCCGCATCGCGGCCGAACAGGCGGCGCAGGCGCTTGCGGACGCGATCGTTGCAAATCCCGGTTCGACGCCTGTCTACGGCATGCAGGGATTCACGGCCTGCACCGCCGGCCAGACTAACTGCGACCGGAATGACTTGCCCGTCGGCGATCCTGTGCTGGAAGCCGCCGTCGCATCCGACCACATCAGCGCGCGCGTCGAACGCGTGGGGCCGATATTCCGGCCGCCGCCGCGTGTCGTCGAATCGAGCATCGACAAATTCACCAGTGCGGGATTCCGGGTCACGACGACCTACGACCGCATGGACGAAGGGCTGGGGCGCCAGCAGGTATCGCAGGGCGTACTCGTCCTGGTACCCAAACAGTAATCCCCGGACCGGGAGTATTCAGGTATGGACACCATGATCAGAAAGATTGCACTTACGACGGCGCTTGCAGCGCTGGTATGCACTGTGGGATCGGCGCGGGCAGACGACACCGACGTCTACATCAATCCGGGATCGGGACTGCCGGACGGCAGCGAGCCCATGGTGATGTTCTCACTCGACTACCGTCCGAACCTCGGCTCGACGGCGTGCACGAACGGGGAGTGCCAATCGCTGATCGACGGTGGCTATATGGATGACGAGGGCCCGTACACGTTTTTCGACGTGCTGCGCGGCGCACTTCGGAAAGTCTTCGAACCGCTCGAGGGCGTGCGGGTTGGCCTGATGGTTAATCACGACAACAACAACGACTGCGTGGGTTTCGGCCGCACCAAGTGCAGCAACGGCGGCTATATCGCGATGGGCTTCGAGCGCTTCGAAGAGGGTGATGACGGCGCGAAGGAGAAGTTCCACAAGATTCTGGCGTCGATGCCGACGCCCCAGGGTAACCTCAGTCACTCCTACCAGGGCAAGGAACTGTTCTTCGAGTTCTTCCGCTATCTCACGGGACAGAGTGTATTCAATGCTCACAATGGCTATACCGATTTCGGCACAAGGAATGACTTCAACCTCGACGAGGACTATCCGGCAATAGCGTGGGACCCCCTGATTGAATGGGGGCCCAAGACGAAGCCTTCATACGTCAGCCCGCTCGAGAAGGCAGGTGCATGCTCGAAGCTTTACACCGTAAACGTCATGTTCCAGGTCTCGAACCAGGAAGATGATTCGGATGCGCAAATAGCCGAGCCGGTCGCGAGCGGCGGCTTCGGTTCGCCACAGCGCACTTTTCCCGACGTGATCCAGTACCTGTATGACGCGGACCTCGCGAACGGCAGCTATGGCTCCGTTCCGAACCTCGAGGACAAGCAAAACGTCATTTCGTACTTCATCGTCGACGAAACAAAGATCAACACGACGACCAGGGGCTATGCGCGCGCCGGCGGAACGGGTGTTCCCCTGGCTTTGAGTGAGAACCCCGACGAACTCGTTGCGACGCTGAATGAAATTTTCAAGCAGATTCTGAGCGTCAGCACGACCTTCGTGGCCGCGTCGGTTCCGGTCAACGTATTCAACCGTGCGGAGATTACGGACAACGTCTACATCGCGCTGTTCCAGGTCGATGAGCAGGCACGCCCGTACTGGGTTGGCAACGTGAAGAAACTCAAGATCGCCGGCGCGAACGATTCGTCAGCCGCAGGCACTATCGTCGATGCCTTCGGCGATCCGGCGGTTGCTGCGGATGGCAGGATTCGTTTCGATGCGTTAACGAGCTGGACGGATCCGGGCACACTGCCGCCGCCGGACCTGGATGCCGGCGAGATCGTCGCGCGCGACGGTCGTACGGTTGCTCGCGGTGGCGCGGGCCAGCGGATACCGGGCTTCCTCGGCAACGGACCGGGCGAGGCCAACGGCCTCGGCGGTCGCCGCATTTATTTCGATCGCACTGCGTCGATGCTCTCACCGCTGAACGTCGACGATAACACTGCCCGGGAGCTGCAGTCCGACCTGGATGCGGCAGACCTGGCCGAGGCCTCGGAGCTGATCGCCTACGCGCGGGGCCTCGACGTCGATGACCTCGATGGCGACGACGACAGGGGCGAGGCGCGTGGGTGGATATTCGGCGATCCGCTGCATTCGCGGCCGCTGCCGATCAACTACGGCGCCATCGGCGGATTCAGTGAGCCCAACAATCCTGCTATTTACGTTGCGGTGGCATCCAACGACGGCATGCTGCGCATGATCCGTAACACCCGCACGAGCGGCAGTGATACGGGCGAGGAAGTCTGGGCATTCATGCCGCGTAATTCGATGCCGGCGCAGAAGATCCTGCGCGCCAACGGCACGGGCATGAAACATCCCTACACGCTGGATGGCGCGCCGGTCGCGTTTATCTGGGACAAGAACTTCGACGGCAATATCGTCGCCAATGACGGTGATCGCGTGTTCCTGTATGTCGGCATGCGCCGCGGCGGAAAAGCCTACTACGCACTGGACGTCACCAATCCCGAATCGCCGCGCCTGATGTGGACGATCGAGAAGAGTGGCGATTTTGCCGAACTGGGCTACACGTTCTCCAACCCGCGGGTCGGTCTCGTCCAGACGGCCAGTGGTCCCCGGCCGGCGGTCATGTTCGCGGGCGGTTACGACACCAATAAGGACGCCCGCGGCGGCGTCGGCACCGACGACAGCGAGGGCAACGCGCTGTTCGTCGTCGACGCGGTCACCGGCGGCCTGATCTGGAAAGCGCGCCGTGGTTCGGGCGGTGCCGGTAGCACGGTATTCGAGCACCCGGGGTTGACCGACAGCATTCCCTCGACCTTGACGGTTGCCGACACGGACGGCGACGGGTTCACCGATCGCATGGTCGTCGGCGATACGGGCGGCAATATCTGGCGCGGCGATATCGGCGGGGACGATACGTCGAAGTGGAAGCTCTCGCTACTCGCGTCGGTCGGACGCCACGCTTCCGGCAGCTCCGGCATAGTCACGGATCGGCGCTTCTTCCATCGCCCGGACCTGGTGCCCAGTAAAGACGGTTATGGACTGTTTGACGGCGTGGCCATCGGCTCCGGCAATCGCGCGAATCCCCTCGATTCCGGCGGTGTAACTTCGGATTACATGTACATGATCAAGGATCGCGCCACGGCAGTCGGCAGCGGCGTGGATACCGGCATGCAGCATGTCGATTTCGGCGACGTTACGAGTAACTGCCTGCAGAACGGCGGCACCTGCACGGTCAATCTGCTCAAAGGCTGGCGCCTGAACATGGAGGATTCGGGCGAGAAAATCCTGGCGACCGCGTTGACCGTGACGGGCAAGGTCTTCTTCACGTCCTACCTGCCGCGAGGCGGCAGCTCCGCGACGGCCTGTGCGCCGTCCGAAGGAGCGGGCCGGCTGTACGCCGTTGCACTGCAGGATGGCACGGCGGTTCTCAATTACGATACGAGTGACGATACGTCCGACGACCCGGATGCACCGAACTCGAAGGCCGATCGCAGCGTCGAGCTGATCTCGGCGGGCATCCCGGCCGAAGTTGTCTCGATCCCGCCGAACAAGATTCTGCGGCCCGACCTGCAGATCGACGACGTAAATGCCGCGACGCGCTGGCGTACCTACTGGTACCTGAGCGAGGACGGTGACATTCAGACCACGGCACCAGCCGGCGGGACGACCCAGCCGTAAGCCGACAGGAGACTTTCGATGCAATTTGAAAAGGCATTGCTGAAGCAACGCGGCGTCACGCTCATCGAGTTAATGATCGTGCTCGTGATCCTCGCACTGATAGCCGGGTTTGCGTACCCCTCTTACATGGGCTACGTCGTCGATACCAAGCGTACGGCAGCGACGTCGATCCTGCTGCAGGTCGCTGACCGGCAGCAGCAGTTCTTCATGGACAACAAGCGCTTCGCAAACGACCTGACGAATCTCGGCTTCGCGGCGAACCCGCTCGTAATTGCTGACGACGGTCAATCGACGGCGGGCGCCGACAGCACGTATTCGGTCGCCCTTTCAAACGTCACGGCGACCACCTACACGATCACGGCCGCGCCGCTGAACGGGCAGGCGGCGCGGGATACGGAGTGCGGATCACTGACGCTGAACCAGGCGTTGATGAAAGGCAGCAGTGGCGGGGGCAGCGACTGCTGGAGGTAACGGACGCCGAACTGCAGGAGCGCTTCTCGAAGCTCGATTATCCGAACAAAAAAATGCCGCCATCAAGGCGGCATTTTTGTATCCGGGTCAGTCCTCGCTCAGGCTGTGAGCGCCTTGACGCGCTTGTTCAGGCGGCTCTTGTGCCTCGCGGCCTTGTTTTTGTTCACGATGCCCTTGTTGACCATCGTGTCGATAACCGGGACAGCTTCCTTGTAAGCGACCTGTGCCGCTTCCTCGTCACCCGCCTCGCAGGCCTTGATGACATTCTTGATCTTGGTGCGCATGCGCGAGCGCAGGCCCATGTTGTGCTTGCGGGTCTTCTCCGCCTGCCGGGCGCGCTTCTGTGCTGACTTGATGTTAGCCACTGGTTTTTCCGTGTCCTGCTCTCAAAGAGCCGCGTATTATTCGTGGCCGGCACAGGAATGTCAACGCCTGAATCGGATTCGTCGCCGGAGCAGGCACCGATGCCTAAATGCCTGATTCCATGAATTTTCTGGGCTAAACTCAGCGGGCTTATGACGACCGAGAAAGAAGCGCCCGATGCCGCGCCGGCCGGCGCCGGCATACACCCGAGCCGGGTATCCGGGCAGCGCCTGATCGCCAAGACCTCGGTCGTGAGCGGCATGACACTGCTGTCCCGCATCCTGGGGCTGGTCCGGGACGTCGTATTCGCGCGCTTTTTCGGCGCTTCGCTGGTCATGGACGCCTTCCTGGTGGCGAACCGCATTCCGAACATGTTGCGCCGTTTTTTCGCAGAGGGCGCTTTCTCACAGGGCTTTGTTCCCGTGATGGCCCGCTACCGGGAACGCCACGATCACGAGGACGCCCGCGAATTCGTCGATGCCGTTGCCGGCACGTTCGGCCTGATACTGTTTCTCGTGACGCTCGCGGGCGTCGTCGCAGCCCCTCTGCTGGTGGCGATCGTCGCACCCGGCTTCATCGGCGAGGACGGCCGCTTCGACCTCGCGACGCTGATGCTGCGGTTCACGTTTCCCTACCTGTTTTTCGTGTCCCTGACGGCATTCGCGGGCGGCATCCTGAATACCTACGGCCGTTTCGGCGTGCCGGCCTTTACGCCCGTCATCCTGAACGTGGTGTTGATCTCGGGCGCCGTCTGGCTGTCGCCGCGGCTCGAAGAACCCGGAATGGCGCTGGCCTACGCCGTGTTCGTCGCCGGGCTGTTCCAGCTGCTGTTCCAGGTGCCGTTCCTGATGCGCATCCAGGCGTTGCCGCGGCCGAAGTGGGGGCCCAGGCACGAGGGCGTAAGGCGTGTTGCCCGGCTGATGCTCCCGGCTATATTCGGCTCATCAGTCGCGCAGATCAACGTGCTGCTGGGCGGTATCATTGCCTCGATGCTCGGCGTAGGAAAGATCAGCCTGCTGTATTACTCGGACCGCCTGATGGAGTTTCCGCTCGGACTGTTCGGCATCGCGCTGGCGACCGTGACCTTGCCGTACCTCGCCCGCCAGGCCGCGAACGATTCGCTCGACGAATTCGCCGACACGCTGGACTGGTCGATGAAGCTCGTGTTGCTCATCGCTGTACCGGCCGCGATCGGGCTCATCGTTCTTGCCGAGCCCCTCGTTGCGACGATCTTTTATGGCGGTGTATTTACCGGCGACGACGTGCGCATGACGGCGCTTGCGCTGCAGGCGTTCTCCGTGGGCCTGATCGGCTTCTCCTACGTGAAAATACTCGCGCCGGCTTATTTTGCCCGCGAGGACACGAGGACGCCGGTTCGGATAGGCCTGATTGCGCTTGCAGTGAATTTTGTGCTGAGCGTCAGCCTGGCCTGGTACCTGACCCGCATTGGGTTTGCGGGTACGCACGCCGGGCTTGCCCTGGCAATCTCGGTTGCGGCGCTGCTGAATGCGTTCCTGCTTTATCGGGGGCTGCGGCGGGAGGGCGTCGTCCGCCACGGCAGGGGCTGGGCTGCGCTTCTCTTCCGGACCGCAGTGGCCAACATCGTCATGACCGCTGCCCTGGTTGCGTTGCAGCGGCCACTGTCGTGGTGGCTCGAAAGTGGCATCTTCGAGCGAGTCACGTGGCTTGCGATGGCGATAGGCGTCGCCGTTGCTGCCTACTTTGCGGCCTTGTTCGTGCTCGGCATGCGCACTGCAGATTTCCGGCTGAGGCAGAACTGACGTGCGGCTCGTCCGGCACCTCGGGGACCTGCCTTATCCGGATCTGGATGCCGGCAGCGTCGTGACGATCGGCGCTTACGACGGCATCCATCTTGGGCACCAGCAGCTGCTCGAACGTGTCGTTCACGTCGCCGAAGACAAGGGCCTGACTACCGTAGTCATGAGCTTCGAACCGACGCCCAAAGAATTCTTTGGTGGTACCAGCCCACCCGCCCGCCTGATGCGATTCCGGGAAAAATTCGACAGCCTGGCAACGCGCGGAATCGACCTGTTCTACTGTCCGCGGTTCGCGGCGCCGATGCGTGACATAGTGGCGGCGGATTTTATTCGCCGGATCCTGGTTCATGGATTGAATGCCCGGTATCTCGTGGTCGGTGACGACTTTCATTTCGCACGGCGTCGCGAGGGCACGATCGAACACCTGAATGCCGTTGCCCGCGTGCTCGACTACGATGTTGAACAGGTACCGAGCGTGGTCGTCAATGGTGTGCGCGTGAGCAGCACCGCGATTCGCGATGCCCTGGGACGGGGCGAAATGAAGACCGCGACAAAGCTGCTCGGCCGGCCGTACCGGATGTCGGGGAAGATCGTAAAGGGCGACCGGGTCGGCCGGACCCTCGGTTATCCGACGGCGAACGTCGACCTGCGCCGGCGCCAGAGCGCGGTCATGGGTATATTCGCCGTGCGTGTGCACGGGCTCGACGGTGGACCGCACGATGCGGTTGCCAGCGTCGGGTCGCGGCCCACCTTCGCCGGGACCAAACCGATCCTGGAGGTTCACCTGTTCGATTTCGACAAGGACATCTACGGCAAATATATCCACGTCGACTTCATCGCATGGCTGCGCGAGCAGGAAAAGTTCGACATGGTCGAGGACCTGGTTGCGCAAATGGACGTCGATGCCGACAATGCGAGGTCCGCGCTTGCCGCAGGAAGCTGAGGGGCTACAGAGCTTGGAATCGAACCAGGGTGTAAAACGATTCATCGTCTGGATGATCTTTGCCGTCTTCATCGTGCTCGCAGATCAGGGCACGAAGTGGGCGATCATTCGATGGGTGCCTCTCTACGGCGACGTACCGATCAATGGCTTCATCAACCTGACGCATCAGCAGAATACCGGTGCCGCGTTCAGTTTCCTCGCCGGCGCGGGTGGCTGGCAGCGGTGGTTTTTCGTCGTGCTGGCCTCGGTCGTGAGCTCTGTGCTTGTCGTCTGGCTGTGGCGCATCCGCGCCAGCAGCCTGGTGGTGCTCGCCGCGGGTCTCACGCTCGTGCTGGGCGGGGCGCTCGGCAACCTCGTCGACCGGGTCCGGCTGGGTTACGTGACGGACTTCATCCAGGTCTGGTTCGGAAGCTGGGCGTTCCCGTCGTTCAATGTCGCTGATTCCGCGATTACTGTGGGCGCGGCGTTGCTCATCATCGACTCGCTGTTTTTGTCGGGCAATGAAAAAGCGGCGCCCCCGGAAGAGGCGCCGCCCGAGTAGTGCGTCGATAAACTAGCGCGTTCGCGTCCAGCAATCGGCCAGGGGAGACGATGTCTTCACATTGCGACCGTTGATCTGGAAGAGGTTACATTTACCTTCCTCTGCATCATTGGGAATGTAATCCGCCGCGGCATCGAAGTTATCGGCAGTGCATGAAGATATATCGACAGTGTACGTACCCGAGTCCGTGACAAAATCGTCCGAGACCGGAAACCCGAGGCGCGTCATATCGCAGGTGTAGGTGTTGTTCTGCAAATAAAAGCGCTCCTGGTTGGTCGCGATCTGCAGCAACGCCGCCTTCGCCTCATTCCGCTTCGCACGCGCCGCGAAATCGCGGTAGTTCGGGTACGCGATCACCGCAATTAAGCCGATGATCACGACGACGATCATCAGCTCGATGAGCGTGATGCCGCGCATCGTGTGCATGAGCTTGGCCTGCATTCGCTGCCCGCTGGTCATCACTCAACTCCGTCCTGCGTCCAGAGCGTGCGAACCGGGAAGTTATCGAAACCGGGATCGAAGCACTCGACACCGATACAGCCGATCGGCGGCGGCGAACACTCTTCACCGGTGCAGCCTGGCTCGGGGCTCGGGAACAGGAAGGCCGGCGACGGTGCGATGCCGCCCTGCGCAAGTTCCTCGACGCGCTCATTGTCTTCCTCGCCCGACACGATCGAGTCGAGATCGGCAATCGGATCGCCGTTCTTGACCGAGACACGGTACAGGAAGTTACGGCCGGTACCGGCCGAGCAAACCGCAGCACCGGCAGTATCGGCTGAGAATGCCACAAAGAAGACCTCGTTATTGAACGTGACGGAGTTCGAGAACACCTTCTGGTCCGCCGGCAGCGTGAACTTCCAGCCGGCGTTGCTCTGACCGATCACGGTGCCCACCTGGCCACTGATTTCGACAAGATCGGACTCGGTGATCGGCGTAAACGAATCGTATTCGGCCTGGGTCAGCGCGCTGAACACGTTCTTGTCGCGGATCGAGTAAAAGCGATCGGTATTCGAGTCGTCCAGCGGATGTGCGCGGTAGCCGCTGCCGAGGCTGATCGCGATGAATCGACGGTTCTGTATGTTGTCGTTGAAGATCGACACGTCGGGCGCCGCATAGAATCGCCTCGTATCCTCTACCGCCGGCGAGCCCATACCTTCAGCGCCGAGTTGCGCGACGACGCCGCCGGTGACCAGCGCGTCGGTTCCCGTACCATCCGGCGACTTGCCCCTGAAGATATCGAAGCGCAGGATCTGTCCGCCCATGTCCGATGCGTACATGCGGTCGGCAAAACCGTCACCGGTCAGGTCGATGACGCGAACCTGCGTCGGGATCGAGCGGGTGAGTCCCGGAAGCTGCAGATTGGCGCCCGCATCCCGGCCAGCGCGCCACAGCACGTCGCCGGACTGCAGGTCGACGAAATAAACTCCGGCGCCCTTGGAATCCTCCATCGCTGGATGGTCTATGGTGTCGTGCGCCGTATCGTAGCCGCCGCCGAAGATGACGACCGCCTTGTCGCTGTTGAGGCCCGGCTCGTTCATGTCGACGCGGGCGACGGTCGGCCTGGACCAGGTCTGACCCATATCCGGCGTGCTGAGACGCCACTTGATCTGCGGGGCGTTCTTGTCGGTGACGTCGAGCATGTAATAGCTGCTGCCGCCGCGGCGCATGCCGAACATGATGTAGACGAAATCGCCGTCGCCGGGTTCGATAACGCCATCGTCGTCGACATCTTTGACGACCGGAACGATGTCGCCGTCCACCCCGTAAAACTTGTACGGCGCTTCCGAGTTGAAGAACAATCGCGGCAGGTTCTGCAGGTGTTCCCGCGGAATGAAGGCCCAGAGTTCCTGGCCGGTTGCTGCGTCGATAGCGTGCACGTAACCGTCGTTGGTAGCCGTGAACACGACAACCTCCGGGCTGGCCTGCGTACCGCCATAGACGATGGCCGCGGGCTGCGAATGCAGAGGGTCGCCCATCGCCTTGCGAACAAGCGTCGTCGGATCCTGGTCCTCGTCGGCGACGTCTTCACCTCGTGCCCAGCGAATGACCTGTTCGATCGTCGGCTCACCCGGCGCTCCCGTCAGCGCAAAGTCGGACAGGGAGAAGGTCGCGGCATTCCCCGTTTCCACCGCATTCGCACCGGCCGTCAGGTCATTGTCGGCGGTAATATTGGTGTAGACGTTGCGCACGGCGGGATCGGGCAGGTTTTGCGCGGCGCCGCCGAGCTTGACGTCATTACCGTCTATACCCGCCGTCCAGTAACTGGCCGCCGAATCGTAGAACAGACCGGTATTGGGGTCGACTGCCGGTACATCATTGCGGTCGACAATCTGGCCGTCCGAAATGCGGTATTTCTTCAGGTTGCCCGGCCAGTGGATTTTTTCGCTGGCCGCGAACTGGGTGAGGTAGAGGTCGTTCAGGTTCTGCGTGCGGTTGAAGGTATTCACTGCGACCGCCGGGGCGGCGAACGACAGGGTGCGGTCCTGGATGTCGTTGACGATTTCGAGCAGGGCCAGCGTCAGGCTTTGCACGTCGTCGGCAAGGAAGTAATCGCCGCCGCCGCGAGCTGCCGTTTCTCTCAGGATCGGCAGGTCGACCGTGAAACCAATAGTATGTGTCGTGACGGTCTGGACGCCCGGAATGTTCGGGTCGACATCGTCGTTGAACAGGTACGCAGCCACGTCGTCCATGCAGGCGCCGTCGCCTGCGCCGGTGCAACCCGCGTAACCAAGCGTGGTGCCCCAGTTCGGCAAGCCATCGACCAGGTTCTGTGTCTCGACGTCCTGGGTAGGTGCGCCGTCGGTCAGCACGATATTGAAGTTCTTGGCACAGGATACGCTGGTAGGCCGATCGTAGATTTCCGGGCTGTCCTGGATCAGCGCGGCCGGATCGGTGTCGTTACCAGCCTGGTTGATCCTCTCACCGTAATAGGCCGGCATGCCGCGCCAGAAAAGCGCCGATTCGTACACGGTCTCCGATACCGGCGTCGAACCGCCGGAGGGAATACCCTGAATCGTCGCCAGGATGTCGGCGCGGTTGGTGTCGAGATCCTGCACGTCGAGGATGACGGGGCCACCATCGCGGTTATTAAAGCGCATCACGCCGACGTTAATGCCCTCGATGGAGTTGAGGATCGCCTGCGCCGTGTCCTGCACGATGCCGATGCGAGAGTTCTGTACGACCGTCGCGGACTCGAGGTAATTCAGGTAATTGCCGTCGTAAACCGTTACTGATTGGCTCGTCGGCCAGGAGTTCCATTGCACGCGGTCCTTCTTCCGGCTGGTAAATGGATCCACGTCGCCGCCTCGCTGTGCGTGCAGCTTGCCGCCATCAACGCCGTCGCCGTGCTTGCCGTCGTCTTTGCCGCACTCGACCGGGTCGGTCTCGTTGCCGGGCTCGAGTTCCTGCCAGCGATCGTCGTCCGTGAGGCCGAGGAGGATACTGAAGATGCCTGATGCGCCATCTCGATACTGGGCCATCGTCGTGCGGTAGCTGCCGATACCCTGCAGCTGCTTGGTGCCCGCGTCGCAAAGGAACGAGGACTTCAGGATTCTCTGCGTGTTGGCCGGGTCGCAGCTCGGAACGACTTTCTTGTATTCGCTCCAGTACAGGTAGTTCGGGTCGCAGGGCGTAGGGCCACCCGCATAGGTCAGCGTGTAATTGTAGACCTCGGTCGTGTCTTCGAGTGTGCCCATGCTTCCCGAGGAGTCGATAATCATCAGGACGTTCGGCTTTTGCTGAGCCACGTCCGGGTTGATCAGAAGCAGTTCGGTGTCGTCTGCGACCGCCGGAGTTCCGCAGGCAAAGGCGAGCAGCAGTCCGGCGCACATCCATGTAGTCTTGTGAATTACCTTATTCATCATTACGTCCTCTTGATCCTGTGCGTCGGCCTAGTAGGTCGTGACGGTTACCCGTATCACGCGGTCCTTTTCGAGATGATGCAGGACCGTGACAGCGGCGGCGTCGCGATCCGTGATCGACGCCAGTCCACGACGGAACTTGTCGAGCGGCAGGCGTTTGCCGTTCAGTATCCACTCGGTGTTCTCGACCACACGCTTGAGCTGGTAAGCGCATTCGTCACAGGTCTTGAATGAAACCGTGCCCGATTCGCTTTGCGGAACCCGAAGGTCGCCAAGGGAGACTTCGTAGGCCTCTGCGACAGTCCGAAAATCCGCTGCCGCGGGCAGCGCTACTCCGAGAACAATGGCGGCGATCAATACTTTGAATTTCATGGGAATACTCCGTTCCTGCTACCGCTTACAGCTGCGGACCCTGCGGTCCTACAACATAAAAAGCCTGGGTATGTACTGCGTTCGAGTCTCGATCACTGGGTGTGCCCGGCGATCGCTCCGATACGGCCGTTGCCGTGGCGAGAAAATGGTACGCGACGACGCCGCTGCCGACGCCTAGACTGAAAGCCCGGTCCGGCACGATCGTCGGGTCGCCGTCTGGCGCAATCTCTGCCGTGACCTGGTCGTTCGAATTGATAATCTGGGTCACCGTCACCGGGCCCAGGGCATTGAACTGGCCCTGCGCAAGCGCCGCCTCGAGGCCGGTTTCAGCGGCCTGGAATGCGTTCTCGTAATTCTGGTCGTTGCGCGCCATTGCCAGTTCGGTTGTGGCCGTGCTCATGCCCGAGACGGCCAGCACCGTGATCACAACGAGCAGCAGCAGGCCGACGATGAGCGCGGCACCGGATTGTTTCTTATAACTGGTCTGCTTGATCATTTTCCGTTCTCTCAATCAGATCCGGGTATTGCGCAGCAGAATCGTCTTCGATACCTGCATGCGCCGTACCTCGTCGTTGAACGTCTGGGTAGGGGCATTCGCCGGACTGTAGGTGCGCTGGTCGTCAACGCCCACTTCGCGATTCAGCCCGCGCACGACGAGCCAGACCCTCGCGGTCAGCACCCTCGCGCCCGGGAAATAGCCCGGCGCTTCCGGGTTATAAATCTCCGCGCCCGGATTGACGTAACGATCGACCGTGTTGTCCTCGTTCATGTCGATACCGAACTGGATCTGCAGGTTCTCGACGCCGGGGGCGATCTCCTGGTCGAAGACCGTGGAGTTGGCGCCCTGGATGCCCAGAATTTTACGCCGCAGCGTCGGTACGCCCGGAATCAGCTCGGAATTCGTGTCGACGTAATAGCTAGAGACCATCAGGTTGTGTGTTGCCGAGGTTAACGGGTCAAACTGTGGCGGTATATTGCCGTCGGCGAAGATCTGGCCCTGGATGCGCGTGGTCTGGATTTGCAGCCGGCCGGCCTGCAGCGGTACCGGGTTGACTGATGCGCGCCGCACGGTCAGCACATCCGAGTTCGCCTGCGCTGTATTCAGGTTCGGTTCGGGCGGGCAGGGCAGGCCGATATTGGCGCCGCCGACGACGTTGTCGAAGCCGTCGACCGGGGTGCCCAGCTCGATGGACCAGTCCTCGCCGCAGGTCAGCGGCACCGGCAGCGTTTTCGGGTTGGGTGCCCCGATCATGCTTCGGCCGTCGATGGACAGGCCGCGGCTGGTTCGGCCCCAGTTGCTTGCCATGCGCAGGTCGGCTTCTATCGTATCCAGCGCAAACTGCGCAGTTTCCTGAACCCGGGCGATCGATTCGTTGATAACGAACGCCTGGCGGCTTTGTGAGTAGATCTGGACAGCGCCGATAATCAGGAACGACCCGATGGCCAGCGCGACCATCAGTTCGACGAGTGTGATGCCTTCCTGCCGGCCGCTCCGAAGCTTGATCGTTGTATGCATCGCAATCGCTCCTAGAACGGGTTGACCGGAATGGTGATGACATAGCTGGGCGCGGCGTCCAGAGCCGTAATCCCGGGTTCCTCCCAGCTCACGGTAATGGTGTAAAGCGGCGGGACGACCGTATCGTCGAACGTCACGGTTACGTCGCCACCACCGGTCACCGCAGAGCCGGGCAGGGATTCACCGGCCTGCTGTTTCCACAGGAACACGTCGTGCAGAGCCATGCCCGCAACATCACAATCGACACCGGTGTCCACGCAGCTGTTGTCTGCGCCAGTCGCATCGGCGTAGGAAATGCCCGCGGTCGGATTCGCCCGAATTCGGTCAGCTACGTCCCCTGCTAAAGCCACCGCCTGGTGGCGGAACATCGAGGTACGCCCGGCTTGCAGGCTCTGCACATAGAGCCCGGCGATGCCGAGCATGCCGACCGACATGATGATCAGCGCGATCAGCACCTCGATAAGCGAAAAACCCTGCTGCTTTTTGGATACGGTCAGAAATGTCATTGATATTTGTCCCTGCATCTCGTTTGTCGACCTGCTCACGGGCAGGTGGCTCCCATCATCGACGGTGAGTCCAGTGCTGCCTGAATTACGTCCAGGTCGCGCACGATCGTCGCGCGGCCGAGCGGCGTCGTTACGAACAGCCGGGCCGCTGAATTGCCGCCCGCGGCCTTGATGTTGCCGCGTTCGTCGCAGATCACGACCTGCGACAAGGGTGTGCTGAGGGTCGCGTCGCGCCGCCCGAGGCCGCTCGGCGCGTACATGAAGTAGTTGGCGCCGCCGGCTACCCGCAGCAGCACGCCGGTGTCGGCGGGCGGGTGCGCCCGGAGAATGGTGGCACCATCCCGGTTCAGGTCCGCGTCATCGTCCAGGAAGACCACGTAGCCCTGGTCCCAGGTACCGTCGCAGTCGGCGGCGCCGGTCGGGTCTGCACTGGCGCAGATCGTGACGTTGGACTTCGAATGAGCGGCCTCGGTGCGCGCCATCATGAATGCAGCGTGGAGGTCGTTGGCGGTGCTGGTCATGCGACTATTCAGCGTGAACTGCCGCAGGTTGGGGATGCCGAACGCCAATATGATGGCCACGACCGTCACCGTGATCATGAGTTCGTAGAGCGTGAAGCCCATCTGTCGCTGCTTGTCCATGCAGGCAATATATAGCCTCGTTTCCGGCCGCTCCCGGGTATCCGACGAGCGGTCGGCCACGCCCGACAAGCGGTCGATTCAGGCAGGTCCGATTTAACCTAATCCGCACAGGAGTAGGGGGCTCCGCGTGGTGTCCGTTCGGCCACGCGCGGTCGCCCTGTGTAACTCACGACAAGTGCCCTGGGCGCTACACGGGCGGCTCGGTCGCACACAACGAGAGTACCGTTGGTGGCTCGTAAAAATGTGGCTCTGAGCGTAAATCCTCGCCTGTTGGCCGTGATCTTCACGGACCGGCTGGCCAGGTGGCGGTGCAGCAGGATCTCGCCGTCATCGAGCTCTGGCGGCTCGTCACGATCGCTGTTCTCGAACAACAGGAAGCCACCCGACCAGTCGCGGCCCGGATTGCAGCGGGTACCGTCCGCGGTCGGGCAGAGAGATACCACCTGCTTGCGCATGATCGAGCCTTTCCGGGCCAGGTGCACCGCGTGAAACAGGGCGTTGATCTCCGCGCGCTGGGCATTACGAGCCTTGAGCGACGAAAACGAGGGCAGGCCGAGCGTCAGGATGACCGCGGCAACGGCGATCGTCATTATGAGCTCGAGGAGTGAGTAGCCGTAATCCCTGGTACGCATCGTTGACCTCCTGTAGAGGGGACAACATGCCACCGGGGCTGCGTCCCGAGCAGCCCCGGAATCGGCCCGAAATCCCCGGTTTGGTGCGTTGTTCTGCACGGGCGCTTTTCAGCGCCGGGATTTCGTTTATACTCAGTCCAGACCATTGTTCCGGGGGCTCTACATGTCGCGTTCCGACATCCTTGCACTGTTCGAGAAGCACGGTATTCTTTCGACGCCACAGCGCCTGGAAGTTGCTGAAATTCTTCTGGAAAAGCCGCAGCACCTGTCCGCAGACCAGATCATCGAGCGGCTCCGCGAGGCCGGCAGCAGCGTGTCGAAGGCGACTGTCTACAATACGCTGAACCTGTTCGGCGAGCGTGGCATCGTCAAAGAAGTCATGGTGGACCCGGTGCGCAAGTTCTACGATTCGACGACGCGCCCGCACCACCACTTTTACAACGTCGATACGGGCGAACTGCGCGATATCCCGGACGAGCAGGTTCGATTCAGCGAGTTGCCGACGATGCCCGAGGGCACCCGCAGCGAGAGCATCGAGGTGCTGATCCGGATCCGCGGCGAAGGCTGACCCGGGCCGCCCGCCCGGGGGACTTTCCCATTCAGGCGCGTGCGGCTATACTGCGCGCCCTCTCCAGCGTGCCGAAGTAGCTCAGTTGGTAGAGCAACGCATTCGTAATGCGTGGGTCGGAAGTTCGAGTCTTCTCTTCGGCACCATTCAGACACCCGGAAAAAGCCCCCGTTGCGGGGCTTTTTTGTGCGTGGATCCTTCGTAGCCCGGGTCGTGGTTCGAGAACCGGTCCTACAGCCTCGACATATGCTTCTGGCAAGCGACTCGAAGCAGCGACAATGCCCCATGTCGGTGTCGCACTCTGGCGACGCAGAAAAACCGCTTGTCTGGCATGAGCTTACAGAGCTTACATAATGTTGCGTAGCAGCAAACCGTCCGTGTATTGAGACAGACCACCCGGTAAAGAAGATTCCAGTACAGCTCCAGATCCGCATACCCGTGCGGTTTTTGACCTAATCCCGAAGTTGGCACGGCTCTTGCTTTATGTTGCATAGAGGGTCGACTGGTCAATTTGGGCCGCTGCGCAGAGGCGTGACCACCGACTCCTGACGGGACCGGCATTCGGCCGGGCGGTCGCACTACAACTCATTGACTGAAACGCGGTCCGTGGCGCACGGACTGCCCGACGGAATAATGTGGAATGCGAATTCAGGGATTACGAAAACACGGAATACGACAGTTAACGAGCATTTTTATCATGGCAGCCTTCCTGACCGGCTGCCTGGGATCCGAAGCGCCACCTGGCGGAGGCGGACTGGCCGCCGGTCTCGATGGCAACAACAGCGCGCCGCAGATCAGCGGCGACCCGAAATCGGTTGCCATAATGAGCGACGCCTATGCTTTCGCGCCGTCGGCGTCCGATGCGGATGGCGATGCGCTGAGTTTCAGCATCCGAAACAAGCCGTCGTGGGCGTCGTTCGATACGGCGACCGGGCGCCTCGCCGGGATCCCGCAGTTCGGCGACGTGGGCACCTACGACGGTATCGTGGTCTCGGTCAGTGACGGTAGCGCCAGCGTGTCGCTGCCGGCGTTCTCGATCGCCGTGAGCCAGGACGGGCTGGGTTCGGTCACTCTCGAGTGGCTGCCGCCGGAGTCCAACACGGATGGTTCGTACGCCGGCGACCTCGCGGGTTACGTCATCTACTGGGGCACCGAACCGGGCAACTACGACCAGCAGGTACGCATCGACAATGTCGGACTTACCGCCTACGTGGTCGACAGCCTGGAACCGTCAACCTATTACTTCACGGCGACTGCGTTCAACTCGGCGGGCGTCGAGAGCGACTTTTCCAACGAAGTCGTGCGATCGGTGGTCCTCAACTAGCGCGCATTTGCCGTTTCACCTGATACGATAGGCCTCCGAACCAGGGAGGCATAATGAACTCAACCCGCCGACGGGACCGCATCCGGCCCGTGTTTGCCGTACTTGCTACTGCGCTGTTGCTCGTCCCCGTCGCCCACGGCGCGACGCTTGCTGTCGCCAACAAGGCGGAGGCCACGGTATCGCTGATCGATCTCGACAGCGGTGACGTCGTCGCAACGCTGCCCACGGGCGATGGCCCCCACGAGATCGGCATATCGCCCGACGGCCGCTTCGCCCTCGTCACGAATTACGGGACGCGCGAGGGCGGTGGTAACAGCCTGACACTGATCGACATTCCCGCCGCCAGCGTGGTCAAGACCATCGACCTGGGGGATTACCGCCGGCCGCATGGCGTCGAATGGCTGGATGACGACAGTGCGGCCATCACGGTCGAAGCCAACAAGGCACTGGTCGTCGTCGACATCGCACGCGAAAAGGTCACGCAGTCGATCGATACGGACCAGGAGATCTCCCACATGGTTGCCCTGGATCCCAAGCGGGGACGCGCGTACACGGCGAATATTGGTTCCGGCTCGATAACGGTTCTGGACCTCGGGAAGGGCGTCCGCGAAATGAACATTGCGACCGGCGACGGCGCTGAGGGCATCGCGGTGTCGGCGTCGGGAGAGCATATCTGGGTGACCAACCGCGGCGCAGACACGATCACGATCCTCGACGCCGACACGCTGGAAGAGGCGGGTGAGATAGCCTCGGAAGGTTTCCCG
>Ga0193947_1000058_pt1 | contig 21056 bp, 18 predicted proteins | sample FRT_01_MG_FD_161267 | JGI IMG/M metagenome (GOLD analysis project Ga0193947, IMG submission 161267) | Sediment microbial communities from the Broadkill River, Lewes, Delaware, United States - FRT_0-1_MG | ecosystem: Environmental > Aquatic > Freshwater > River > Sediment | place: USA: Delaware... | reverse complement strand
CGTGATCGGCCACGTGACCAAAGAGGGTGCCATCGCCGGACCGAGAGTGGTTGAGCACATGGTGGATACCGTCCTGTATTTCGAGAACGATCCGGCGAGTCGCTACACGATGATCCGTTCGGTGAAGAACCGTTTCGGTGCGACCGGCGAGATGGGCGTATTTGCGATGACGGGCAGCGGGTTTCGTGAGGTGAGAAATCCCTCGGCGATCTTCCTCTCGAGAGACACGCTGACGGAGCCGGGCAGCGTGGTGTCGATAGCCTGGGAAGGCAGCCGGGCATTGCTCGTCGAGATGCAGGCCCTGGTGGCGGATGGCGGTGGTGGTTATCCGAAGCGGGTCGCCCAGGGTGTCGATCAGAATCGCCTGTCGCTGCTGCTCGCCGTATTGCAGCGCCACGGCGACGTGCAGCTCGGTCCCGAAGACGTGTTCGTGAATGTCGTGGGTGGGCTGAAGATCACGGAGACGGCCGCGGATCTCCCGACCGTACTGTCGGTGGTATCGAGTTTTCGCGACAGGCCGTGCCGGGGTGGGCTGGTGAGTTTCGGGGAAATCGGGCTGGCCGGTGAAGTGCGTCCCGTCCGCTACGGCGAGGAGCGCATCGCTGCCGCCGCCAAGCAGGGGTTCAGCTGCGCGATCGTGCCCCGCTCGAACGCGCCGAGGAAAGCGCCGGCCGGTATCGACGTCATTGCGGTGACACGCATCCGCGAAGCGCTCGACGCAGCGTTCTAGATTTCGGGTTCCACCACGCGCGGGCCGATTCGCACGGTGCGGACGCGATTGCCGTCGGACGCCACGATTTCCAGAGGATAACCGCTGATCTTCAGGCAGGTCGATGGCTCCGGGATGGTTTCCAGGAGTTCGAGAATCAGGCCGTTGAGGGTCTTCGGGCCGTCGGTCGGCAACTCCCAGCCCTGCGCACGGTTGAGCTCGCGAATATTGGCCGTGCCGTTGACCAGGAACGAGTCGTGTCCTTCGCGCACGACATCCTCGATCTGGTCGGCCGGGTCCGTCGTGAACTCGCCGACGATTTCTTCGAGTATGTCTTCCAGGGTCACGATGCCCTGGATATCGCCGTACTCGTCGACAACCAGCGCGACCCGTTCGCGGCGGCGCTGGAATTGAATGAGCTGTTTGCTCAGCGGAGTTCCCTCGGGCACGAAATAGGGTTCATCGAGCAACTCCCGGATCGATGTCTTGTCGAACGACCGCGGCGCCATGTTTGCGAGCCGGCGCAGATGCAGTACTCCGACGACGTTGTCGACGTTGTCCTCGTAGACGGGGAGCCGCGTGTGTTCGCTCCTGCTGATAATTCCCTCGATCTCTGAAATTTCGTCCGCGAGGTCGACGCCGACAATCTCGTTGTGAGGCACCATGACGTCATCGACGGTGACCTTCTCCAGGTCCAGGATGCTGAGCAGCATTTGCTGGTAGCGGCCGGAGATGCGGCTGCCGGCTTCGTGGACGACCGTGCGTAGCTCCTCTCTCGTCAACGGCTGCAGTTCGGCATCGGCAGTGCGTACGCCCAGCAGGTACAGCACGCCGTTCGATGCGACATTCGTGAGCCACACGATCGGGTATGTGATCTTGAGGAGCGGGTAGTAAATCATTGCCGCCGGATAGGCGAGGCGTTCGGGATGCAGCGCCGCCATGGTCTTGGGGGCGGCCTCGGAGAAGATCAGGACGACCAGCGTCAGGAGCAGCGTGCCGAGCGCGACGGCCGGCTCTCCGCCCATCTCGAAGGCGATAATGGCGACCAGCGACGCCGCGGAAAAATTCACCAGGTTGTTGCCGAGCAGTATCAGTCCGATCAGCCGGTCAGGCCGCTGCAGGAGCTTGTCCGCGAGTCGGGCACCGCGGTGTCCCTCCCGCGCCTTGTGGCGCAGCTGGTAGCGGTTGAGGCTCACAAGAGCCGTTTCCGAGCCGGAGAAGAAGGCGGAAAGCAGGAGTAATACGATCAGCAACCCGAATAGGGCCGATAATGGAACGTCTTCGCCCAAAGGACGAGTACCTCGATGTAGACGCGATTAAGGCAGTTCAGCAGCCACCCGCCTGCCTGTCAAGGAAACAGGCCACCGCCCTCGCTAACCCCAGCTGCGATCAAGGACGACTTCGAGTATGTAACGGCTGCCGAAGTAGGCCAGGAACAGGATGACGAAGCCGCCCAGGTACAGGTAGATGGCACGTTTGCCGCGCCAGCCGGCGAAATGCCGCCCGGCCAGCAGGATGCCGAAAACAAGCAGGGCGATGAGCGACAGCACCGTCTTGTGAACGAGGTGCTGAGCGAAAATATTTTCGACGAACGTGATGCCGAGCGCCATGGACATTGCAAGTACACCGATACCTGCCGATGCCACGCCGTAAAGTACGCGTTCCGTCTTTTCGAGGGGAGCAAAGAGCTGGTTCACGCTGGACAGCTTGGCCGCACGGAGTCGCCGGTCCTGCACCAGTGCGTATATCGCCACGATGGCGCCGGCAGCCAGCAGGCCGTAAGCAAACATGGCCGTGAACACGTGAATCTGCAGCTGCCAGGCCAGACCGCTGCTGGTGACCTCGGCAGCGCTCAACTGCGTCGCGATGGCGGTCGGCGCGGCCAGCACGATGAGGCCTGCAGCAACGCCGCGCAGGTCGGAATCGATCGCGGCAAGCGTGCCGATGATCGCCAGCTGCAGGCCGATCAATGAAACCGAGGACAGCAGCGATACGTGAATGCCACCGCCGCGGGCGATCGAGTCGAACAGCACCGAAGCGTGGATCGCTATTGCAATAGCAGCAATCACGAACGCGCCAGCGCGCATCGCACCGGCATAACCGGCGTCATGACGCAGCCGGCTGCCCGCGAAGCCCGCGGCAGCTATGAGGTACAGAAATGGAAGTGTGATTTGAAACACAGAAACCCGTCGGTCGATAACCTACCGTTTCTTGGGGTGCATCATCCCACATGGTGGCGGGCAATAGAACCCTCGACGTTATGCGTATTCGAATACTTGGTTGCAGCGGCGGTATCGGCGCGGGGGCACGGACCTCGGCGATGCTTGTGGACGACGATGTCCTGATCGACGCCGGGACCGGTATCGGCGACCTCGCGCTCGCCGAATTGCAGCCGATACGGCACGTCTTTATCACGCACGCGCACCTCGATCACATTGCGGGGCTGCCGTTCCTCGTTGATAGCGTCTTCGACGAAGACTTCGACACTCCAGTGACGGTATATGCGCGCGACGAAACCTTGCGGGCGATCCAGGATCACCTTTTCAACGATGTCATCTGGCCAAATTTTGCGCACCTGCCGGCGCCGGAACACCCGATGCTTCGCTACCAGGTCTGCAGCCCCGGGGACACCGTTTCAATCGGGCATCGTGACTTCTATGCCGTCGACGTCATGCACAGCGTGCCGTCGCTGGGCTACACGGTACAGAACTCCGGCGGCGTATTCGCAGTGAGCGGCGATACCAAGACGAACGAGACCCTGTGGCCGGTGCTGAATGCCTGCGAGGACCTGAAGGTGCTGGTCATCGAGGTGTCGTTCCCCGACGAGATGGAAAAGCTCGCGGCCGACGCCGGTCACTATTGCCCGCGGACGCTCACGCGTGATCTCGAGCGCCTGAGGCACGATCCGGAAATCTGGCTGACCGGCATGAAGCCGGGTGAGGAGGCACGCATCCTCAAGCAGGTCGTTGCCGCCGCGCCCGACAAGAACATCCAGATGCTCTCCCGCGGCACCATCCTGACAATTTAAAGTCCCCGAACAGCGGCTCGCAGCAGACTTTTGGTAGACTGCGCGCCATGTTTGAGAATCTCACTGGCAGGCTGTCCGACGCTGCGCGCAATCTCAGCGGCAAGGGGCGGCTCACCGAAGCGAATATCAAGGACACGCTGCGGCAGGTGCGGCTCGCGCTGCTCGAAGCCGACGTCGCGCTGCCCGTCGTAAAGACCTTCATCGACCGTATCCGCGAGCGGGCCGTGGGCGAGGAGGTTGCAAAGAGCCTTACGCCAGGGCAGGCGCTGGTCAAGATTATCCACAACGAGCTCGTCGCCATACTCGGCGGCGATCACGCGCCGCTCGATCTGAAAGCGCAGCCGCCGGCGGTGATTCTGCTCGCGGGACTGCAGGGCGCGGGCAAGACCACATCCGCTGCGAAGCTTGCCAAGCGCATCATCGACAAAGACAAGAAGCGCGTCATGCTTGTCAGCGTCGACGTGCATCGCCCGGCTGCGATCCTGCAGCTGAAGACGCTCGCGAACGAGGTCGGTGCGCTGCATTGCGACAGTGAGCCGAGCGAGGCGCCGGTTGCCATCGTCAGGCGCGCACTGGACGATGCACGGCGATCCCATGCAGACGTTCTCATCGTCGATACGGCAGGCAGGCTGCATATCGACAGCGGCATGATGGACGAGGTGGCAGCCGTGCATGCGGCGGCGACTCCGCGGGAGACGCTGTTCGTGGTCGACAGCATGGCGGGGCAGGACGCCGTCAATGCGGCGACCGCGTTCAGCGAGGCATTGCCGCTGACCGGCGTGGTTCTGACGAAGGCGGACGGCGACGCGAAAGGCGGCGTTGCGCTCTCCGTCCGTGAAATAACCGGCCAGCCCATACGGTTTCTCGGCGTCGGTGAGAAAGTGGACGGCCTTGAGGCCTTTCACCCGGAGCGCATGGCTTCGCGCATCCTGGGGATGGGTGACGTGTTGTCGCTGGTCGAGGAAATCGAGGACAAGGTCAGCCGCGACAAGACCGAGAAGCTGGCGAAGAAGCTCAAGAAAGGCCGCGGCTTCGATCTTGCGGACCTCCGCGATCAGTTCGAGCAGATGATGAGCATGGGCGGGCTGGGCGCGATGCTCGACAAGTTGCCCATCCCGGGCAACGTCAACGCCTCGGCGTTGAAGGATGGCATGGGCGAGCAGCAGATGCGCCGGCAGATCGCGATCATCAACTCGATGACGCCCGCCGAACGGCGTTTTCCGAAGACCATCAACGGCTCCCGCAAGAAGCGCATCGCAAAGGGCTGCGGGCTGCAGGTACAGGACGTGAACCGTCTCCTCAAGCAGTTCACGCAGATGGAAAAGATGATGAAGAAAATGTCGCGCGGCGGCATGAAGAAGATGATGCGCGGTCTGCCGCGCGGCGGCCTGCCGCCCGGTTTCGGCTGACGTCACCCCAAGCTACCGTAAAACTTCGGATTTTTGGCCTGAAAAACCCGTAAATCGAGCGTTCAAAACGCTTCACATTTAGGCCGAAACCAGTACAATGCGCGCTTTACTCGGGCCAGCCCGAGATCAGGCGTGTCCGCCTCCTCAAGAATTTAACGGGAATGTAATGGTTAGTATTCGTCTTTCGCGCGCTGGCGCGAAAAAGCGCCCTTTTTATCACCTGGTCATTACCGACAGTCGCAATCGTCGGGATGGCCGCTATATCGAGCGTGTCGGCTTCTTCAACCCGGTTGGCCGGGATCACGAAGAGAACCTGCGCATCGATCTCGAGCGCGTGGATTACTGGATCGGGCAGGGCGCCAGGCCCTCCGAGCGGGTAGCCTCGTTGCTGAAGATGCATCGCAAGGCTACCGCCAGCGCCTGATCATCAGCGGGCCCGTGATGTGCGGGCCAGCGAGTACAGCGTGACGGACGCTCGGACACAGCCGGCAAAACAGCCGGTAATACTTGGCCGAATCGTCGGTCTTTTCGGTGTCAGGGGCTGGGTGAAGGTGTATTCGTACACGGAGCCGCGGGAAGCGGTCCTGGACTACAAAGACTGGTTGCTGAGTCGGGACGGGCGCTGGCAACGGGTCGTGCTTGCAGAAGGCAAGCGCCATGGCAAGGCAGTCATCGCACGTCTCGAGGGAATCGAGGACCGGGATGCCGCCGCAGAATTGACTGGCAGCGATATTGGCATCGATCGTGATGCGCTGCCGGACCCCGGGGAAGGCCACTACTACTGGGCCGACCTCGAAGGTCTGACCGTCGTGCACAAGGACGGCACCGAACTTGGCAAGGTTGCCGGCCTGATGGCAACCGGTGCAAACGATGTGCTGGTGGTCGACGGCCCCGCCGAGCGGTTGATACCGTTCGTGCCGGGAGAAGTGATACTCGATGTGGATTTCGCCGCGGGCGTGATCCGGGTCGACTGGGAGTGGGACTGACATCATGCAGATCGCCGTTGTCAGCCTGTTCCCGGAGATGGTCCGCACGGTGGCGGAGCATGGCGTCGTCGGACGCGCGATGGAGCGGCAACTTGCCGCCCTGCGGATCGAGGATCCGCGCGACTTTACGACCGACGCGCACCGCACCGTTGACGACCGGCCGTATGGTGGTGGCCCGGGCATGGTACTCAAGTACCGGCCGGCGGCCGAAGCGATACGTGCGGCGCGAGCTGCGATGCCCGAGGGCAGTCCGGTGATCTACCTGTCGCCGGCCGGCAGGGTGTTCGATCAGGACGAGGCGGCGCGGCTGGCGACGTTACCGGGTATGATCCTGTTCGCCGGCCGCTACGAAGGCGTCGACGAGCGGCTGGTCGAGGAAGAGGTGGACGCAGAACTGTCGCTCGGCGATTTCGTTATGTCGGGCGGTGAGATAGCCGCAATGGCGGTCATCGACGCGGTGGTCCGGTTGTTGCCGGGTGTCCTCGGCGATGAGGACTCCGCGGCGCAGGACTCATTCGTAGAGGGGTTGCTCGACTATCCCCACTACACACGGCCCGAAGAAATCGAGGGTCGAGAGGTGCCGGCAGTATTACTGTCCGGCGATCATGCGCGGATTGCGCGCTGGCGTTACAAGCAGGCTCTGGGCCGGACCTTCCTGAGGCGCCCGGACCTGGTGAAGAAGTTACAACTGGGCCGTGAGCAGCAAGAGCTGCTCGACGAGTTCCTGAAGGAACAGGGTAGAGTGACATGAGCAAAATTATCGAAGCGATCGAGCAGGAACAGATGAACAAGGAATTCCCCGATTTTTCGCCGGGGGATACGGTCATCGTCCAGGTCAAGGTCAGGGAAGGCACCCGCGAGCGTCTGCAGGCGTTCGAAGGCATCGTCATCGCCAAGCGCAACCGCGGCCTGAACTCCTCGTTTACCGTCCGCAAGATTTCCCACGGCGAAGGGGTTGAGCGCGTTTTCCAGACTTACAGCCCGACCGTGGATTCCATCAAGGTGAAGCGCCGCGGCGACGTGCGCCGTGCGAAGCTCTACTACCTGCGCGGACGCACGGGCAAGGCTGCTCGCATCAAGGAAAAGATCTAGAACACGCCGTGCCGCGGGCAGCGGCGCGGTTCCAAATCTGTGGCCGAATCCTCATAATTGGTGGCTGCGGGTCGGTTAGCCTGAACCTATTCGCTTGGGCCGGGTCTTTCGTGGCATGAGATCGATTTTTCGAAGAACTCAGGGCAGCGCTCTGCTGCTTGCATTCGCCAGCCTTTCGCTGGCCGGATGTGCCTCCCTGATGTCGTCGGCGGCCAGTGGCCTGGCCGACAACCTGTCGAGCGCTATCCTCAACCAGGACGATCCGGAAACCGTGCGGGCGGGATCGCCCTCGTACATGCTGTTGCTCGACAGCTTCCTGGAAGGCGATCCGGACAATCCCGAATTGCTGGCCTCGGCGGCGACGCTCTATGCGTCCTACGGTGCGGTATTTGCAGACGATCCGGTGCGAGCATCGCGGCTCACGACGCGCGCCCGCAACTATGCCCAGGAAGCCATGTGCGAATCTTACGCGGCATCCTGTGACTGGCCGGATGCGAGCTACGACGAGTTCGTGGCAAGCCTCGATGGTGTGACCGCCAGGCAGTCCGAGTACCTCTACACGTACGGTTTCGCGACACTCGCCTATCTGCGTGCGCACAGCGACGACTGGAATTCGCTCGCGGAACTGCCGCAGGTCGAAGCGCTGTTCAATCGCTATCTCGAGATCGCGGGCGACGACGTCGATGGGACGGTACACACCTACATGGGCATATTACTGACCCTGCGGCCACCGTCGCTCGGCGGGAAACCCGAAGAAGCGCGCGAGCATTTCGAGAAGGCAATCGCGATATCGGGTGGCCGCGACCTGAGCGCGAAGGTCGAATACGCGAAGGGCTACGCGAAGCTTCTTTACGAGCGCGACCTGCACGACCGCCTGCTCGGCGAGGTGGTCGACGCCAGCCCCTACGCGGACGGACTCACACTGAGCAACGTCATGGCCAAGGAAGAGGCCGAGCAGCTTCTGGCCGAAGCGGACGACTATTTCTGATCGGAACCTGGACAGGCAGACGACTGATGAAAAGACTTTTTATTACATTGCTGGCGCTAGCTATCGGTAGTGCGGCCAGTGCGGCGACGCTGAAGATCGCCACCGTGACGCCCGAAGGCTCGCAGTGGATGAAAGACATGCGCGAGAGCGCGAAAGAGATCAAGGAGCGTACAGACGGGCGCGTGCAGATCAAATACTACGGTGGCGGCGTCATGGGCAACGACACCAAGGTGCTCGGCAAGATCCGCATCGGCGCGCTACAGGGTGGCGCGTTCACGCCGGCCGCGCTTGCCGATATCTATCCCGACCTGAACATCTATGGCATGCCGCTGGTGTTCGACTCGGAAGAAGAGGCTGGCTTCGTTCGCGAGCGGCTCGACAGCAGGCTGCAGGAAGGGCTCGAGGCAGCCGGCTTCATCAACTTCGGCTTTGCATCGGGCGGTTTTGCGATCGTCATGTCGAATACGCCCGTGAAAGGGCTCGACGATTTGAAGGGCAAGCGCGTCTGGGTGCCTGAGGGCGACAGCATCAGCTATGCGTCGATGGAGGCGCTGTCGCTCGCACCGGTTACGCTGCCGCTGACGGATGTTCTCACCGGTCTGCAGACGGGCCTGATTGACATTGTCGCCATGTCGCCGATCGGCGCGCTGGTATTGCAGTGGCACACGAAGATCAAGTACATCACCGAGATCCCGCTGGTCTACACGGTAGGGTTCATGGCGATAGACGAACGGGCCTTCGGCAAGCTGAGTGATGCGGATCAGCAAGTCGTGCGCGAAGTGATGCAGGAAACCTACGAGAATTTCGACCGCGCCAATATCGAGGAAAATCACGAGGCCCGCGACGCGCTGCTGAACGCCGGCATCGAGAGCGTGCCGTTCGACGCCGAGGAAGTCGCAAGGTTGCGTGAGCGCCTCCTCGTGTCCAACAGGGAGCTCGGCGAGGAGGGGGCGTTCACCATGGCCCTTTACGAAGAGATGTTGGATTACGTGCAGGAATACCGGGAAGCCAATAGCGAAGTGACGGCCGGAGCGCCGTGACTCACGGATTCATTTCCGCGCTGGCCAGGCTGGAACGATTCGGCAGGCTGGCGGAAAACGCGGCGCTCGTCGTGTTGCTGGGGTCGCTGGTCCTGCTGGCCGTCGGCCAGATCATCCTCCGGGAGATATTCGAGACCGGCTTCTTCCGGGCTGACGAACTCATCAAGCTTATCGTTCTCTGGCTGGCCATGGTCGGTTCGATCGCCGCGACGAGAGACAACCGCCACATCCGGATCGATGCGCTGTCGCACCTGCTTCCCGACGCGGCAGTAACTGCCGTCCGCCTGTTCGTTGATGTGTTCGCGGCGATCGTCTGTGGCATCGTGGCCTGGCAGGCCTGGCGCTATCTGCAGCTGGAAATCGAATTCGAAGATACGGTGCTGATCAACGTGCCGGCGTGGGTGGCGCACGTGGTGGTTCCCGGCGCTTTTGCGCTGATGAGCTACCGCTTTGCGGTGTCCGTCATCCGTGACGTCTTCCATATCGCGACCGGGATTAAGAAGAGGGCGCCGCAGTGATTGCGCTCACCGTCATTCTCGCGCTGCTGGCCATCCTCGGCGCGCCGTTGTTTGCCGTCATTGCGACCAGCGCCATGCTCGGTTTTCAGCGTGACGATACCGACCTCATGAATATCGCGCTCGAGATCCTGAGCATCGCCGATCTGCCATTCCTGGCCGCGATTCCGCTTTTCACTTTCGCCGGATACCTGCTCAGCGAGAGCAATGCGCCACGGCGTCTCGTCAGGCTGACCGATGCGCTGCTCGGCTGGATGCCGGGGGGGCTCGCACTCGTGTCGCTGGCCGCCTGCGCGTTTTTCACGGCTTTCACGGGCGCATCCGGTGTAACGATCATTGCGCTCGGCGCCATTTTGTATCCGGCGCTGCAGCAGGACGGTTACCCGGACAAGTTCAACCTGGGCCTCGTTACCTCATCGGGCAGCCTTGGCCTGTTGTTCGCACCGTCACTGCCTCTGATCCTTTACGGTGTGATAGCCGAGGTATCCATTGATTACCTGTTTCTGGCGGGCATCCTGCCTGGCATGCTCATGCTGGTGATGCTGTCGGGCTGGAGCCTGTTTGTCAGCCGCAGAAGCCCGAAGGTCCTGCAGAAATTCTCGATTCGCGAGTTCGGCCGCGCCGCGCGGGAAACGGCGTGGGAAATTCCGCTGCCGCTGGTCGTGCTCGGTGGCATTTATTCGGGGTTCCTGGCGGTGTCCGAAGCTGCCGCCATTACAGCGCTCTACGTATTCATCGTCGAGGTCCTGATTCACCGGGAAATTCGCCTCGCGGAGCTGCCGCGGATTATTCGTGAATCCATGGTGCTGGTCGGCGGGATTCTCGCCATCCTGGGCGTGTCGCTCGCCTCGACCAATTACATGATCAGCGCCGGCGTGCCGCAGGACCTGCTCGCTTCGGTGTCGGGACTGGTATCCAGCCAGACGTCTTTCCTGATCCTGCTGCTCGTATTCCTGTTGATCCTCGGCGCGTTGATCGACATCTTCTCGGCGATCGTGCTCGTCGTACCGCTGATCCTGCCGATCGCGGCAGCCTACAACGTCGATCCTGTGCATCTCGGTATCGTCTTCCTGGCGGCCATGCAGCTCGGCTACATGACGCCCCCGGTCGGGCTGAACCTGTTTATAGCGAGCTACCGTTTCGAGAAGCCGATCATGCACGTCTATTCCGCTACGTTTCCGTTCCTGGTCATTCTTATGCTATCCGTGCTCGTCATCACGTTCTGGCCGGCGCTGTCGCTTTTCCTGGTCCCGGGATAGCCGCGCTGGCTGCTCGAACGGGCACGTCGTACACTCTGGTCTGACGCGGTAGCCGGCCGAATCGCGCGAGGAGATATGAATTCAATGAAGAAGAAAAACCTGTTTGTCAGGCTGCTGTCGGGAATCTGGAGCGGCGTCGACGGATTTCGCAAGGTACTGCACCTGATACTTCTGTTGTTCGTGTTCGCAATTTTCGTGGGCGCGATGTCGGGGACGACACCACTGTTGCCGGATAAAGCGGCGCTGTTCATCAAGCCGGTGGGTGCAATCGTCGAGGAGGTGGAAGGCGATCCGTTCGACAGGGCGGTCGCCGAGCTGCTCGATGAGGCACAGCCGCAGACCGTCTTGCAGGACATCGTCGACGCGCTGGAGTATGCGAGCGATGACGAGCGCATCGGTGCCGTCCACATTGAACTCAGCTCGTTGGGCGCCGCGGGTCTGCCCAAGCTGCAGCGCATTGCCCGTGCAATCGAGGAGTTCCGGGAATCCGGCAAGCCGGTAATTGCCAGCGCCGACTTCATGTCACAGCAGGCGTATTTCATCGCGGCGCATGCGGACGAGGTCTATCTCAACCCGGAGGGCGGTATCCTGCTGCAGGGTTATGGTCGTTTCCGGACCTATTTCAGCGAAGCGATCGAAAAACTCAAGCTCGACTGGAATATTTTCAAGGTCGGCACTTACAAGTCCGCCGTGGAGCCGTTCGAACGCATGGACATGTCGGATGCGGATCGCGAGGCTACGGTCAACCTGATCGACCAGCTTTGGGGCACCTACCTGGAAGAAGTCGCGGCGGCGAGGGCGATGAGCCCCTCCGAAATGGAAAGGTATGCCGACGAGTTCGTCGACGTCGTCGCCGCAGCCGATGGCGATCTCGCCCGGGCAGCGAAAGACAATAACCTCGTCGACGAGTTGCTGACGCGTACCGAGCTGCGTGAGTTGCTCATCGGCTATGTCGGTACCGACGAAGATTCAGACGTCGACTACAGCTCGATCGGCATGGATGAGTACCTTTCTCATGAGGACATGCTCAACGGCGAAACGGTCGCTGAAGAGAACATCGGGATAATCATTGCGTCGGGCGCGATCCAGTCGGGTTCTCAGCCGCCGGGCGCCATAGGTGCAGACTCGACGGCAGGCCTGTTACGGCGCGCTCGCGACGACGAGTCCGTCAAAGCAGTGGTTCTGCGTGTAGACAGCCCCGGAGGCAGCGCGTTTGCGTCCGATGTGATCGCCAATGAAATAGCGGCGCTCCAGAACGCCGGAAAGCCCGTAGTCGCGTCGATGAGCAGCGTGGCGGCATCGGGCGGATACTGGATATCGGTGGGCGCCGACAGGGTGTTTGCGAACTCCACCACCATTACGGGTTCGATCGGTATTTTCGGTATGTTTCCGACCTACCAGCGTACCGCCGCCCACCTCGGCCTGGCGACTGATGGTGTCGGTTCGACGCCCTTGTCCGGCCAGCTGCGCCCGGATCGTGCGATGACGGATGACACGAAGCGTTTGTTCCAGCTCGTCATCGAAGAGGGCTATGATGACTTTATCGGCCGGGTCGCAACCTATCGCGGGATGGAAAAGGAAGAAGTGGATGCGGTCGGCCAGGGTCGCGTGTGGACCGGTGCGGATGCATTGCGTCATGGGCTCGTGGACGAACTGGGCGGCCTGGACGAAGCCGTCGCATTCGCCGCCGAACTGGTCAACCTCGCGGAAGACGACTACGGCCGCAAGTGGATCAGGATAGAACTGTCGCCGACGGAGCAGATGATCGTCGATCTCCTCGGGACCGCAAAGAGCTTCGGCCTGCAGCTCGACTTCCTGCAGTCGCGGCCGTCGTCGCTGCAGAGAATTGCCGGAATACTCGAACAGACACTGGCGCCGCTGACCGAGTTCGACGATCCCAAGGGAGTCTACGCGCATTGTCTATGCGCATTTGACTGACGACCCGGAGGTGGATGTCGGGGCCTAGTTCCAGTGCAGGATAACCTTGCCGGACTGCCCCGACTCCATCAGCTCGAATGCCGGCTGGAAGTCGTCGATGCCGAAGTGATGCGTAATGACGGGTTCGATGTTCAGCCCGCTCTGCAGCATGCTGGACATCTTGTACCAGGTCTCGAACATCTCGCGCCCATAAATACCTTTTAAAATCAATCCTTTGAATATGACCTGGTTCCAGTCGATGGCGGTGTCGTCGGGCGGTATACCGAGCAGCGCAACCTTGCCGCCGTGGTGCATGGTTCGCAGCAGGTCGCGGAACGCGGTCGGGTTACCGGACATCTCCATGCCCACGTCGAAGCCTTCTTCCATGCCGAGTGCCTGCATCGTGTCGTCGATGGATTCGCGCGTCACGTTCAGTGCGGCCGACGCCCCCATCTTGCGCGCAAGTTCCAGCCGATAGTCGTTGACGTCGGTAATCACGATGTGGCGGGCGCCGGCATAGCGCGCAATAGCGACGGCCATGATGCCGATGGGCCCCGCGCCCGTAATGAGCACGTCTTCTCCAACGAGGTCGAACGACAACGCGGTATGAGTCGCGTTGCCGAATGGGTCGAGAATCGAGGCCATGTCGTCCGTGATGGCGTCCGGCAACTTGAAGACGTTGAAGGCCGGAACCGCGATGTACTCCGCGAAAGCGCCGGGCCGGTTCACGCCGACACCCTTGGTGTTCATGCAGAGATGGCGGCGGCCGGCACGGCAGTTCCGGCAGACTCCGCAAGTGATGTGGCCTTCGGCGGAAACACGATCACCCGGCTCGAAGCCCCGGACTTCGATGCCGCATTCAACGATGGTGCCGGAGAACTCGTGGCCGACGGCCAGTGGTACGGGGATCGTATGCTGCGCCCAGTCGTCCCACTGGAAGATGTGGATGTCGGTGCCGCAGATTGCGCTGCGATTCACGCGTATCAGGACGTCGTTGTGTCCGACTGCGGGCTTCGGGATGTCCTGCATCCAGATGCCGCGCTCGGCTTTTGCTTTGACCAGTGCTTTCATCAGCTGATTACTCCGAGTTCCCTGCCGACGGCCGTGAATGCCTCCACCGCGTCGTCGAGATGCTTGCGGGTGAGACCGGCTGACATCTGCGTGCGGATGCGTGCGCGGCCTTTCGGTACGACCGGGAAGGAAAACCCGATCACGTAAATGCCGCGTTCGAGCAGGCGGTCTGCCATCTCGGTGGCCAGTTTTGCGTCACCGAGCATCACGGGAATAATGGGGTGCTCGCCGGGGACCAGGTCGAATCCGCGTTCTTCCATCTGGCTGCGGAAATAGCGGGCATTCTCGTGCAGCTGTTCGGCCAGCGAATTATCGCGCTCCAGCAGGTCCAGAACCGCGATAGAGGCCGCGGCGATCATCGGGGCGACCGAGTTCGAGAACAGGTAGGGGCGCGAACGCTGCCGGAGCCAGCCGACAATTTCCTTGCGTCCCGACGTAAAGCCGCCCGACGCCCCGCCGAGCGCTTTGCCGAGCGTGCCGGTAATAATATCGATGCGTCCCATGACCTCTCGATACTCGTGCGTGCCGCGTCCCGTCCTGCCGAGGAAGCCGGTGGCGTGGCAGTCGTCGATCATCGTGAGCGCATCGAACTCCCCGGCAAGGGCGCAGATCGTTCCGAGGTCCGCGATCGTGCCGTCCATGGAAAAGACACCGTCGGTGACGATCAGTCTGGCGTTGGCGTCAGCAGATGCCTCGAGCTGCGTGCGGAGATCCTGCATGTCGTCGTGCTGGTAACGAAACCGCTGCGCCTTCGAGAGGCGAATGCCGTCAATGATGCTGGCGTGATTCAGGGCATCGCTGACAATCGCGTCGTCGGGCCCGAGTATGGTCTCGAACAGGCCGCCGTTTGCGTCGAAACAGGACGGATAGAGGATCGTGTCCTCGGTACCCAGGAACGCGCTGATACGCGCCTCGAGTTCCTTGTGGATGGTCTGTGTGCCGCATATGAAGCGCACCGACGCCATGCCGTAGCCGAACTCGTCCAGCGCCTTGTGCGCCGCGGCAATGACCTCCGGATGGTTGGCGAGCCCGAGGTAGTTGTTGGCGCAGAGATTCAGCACATGGGTGCTGCTGCCGTCCGTGCGCACGTCGATATCGGCCTGCTGCGGACCGGTGATCAGCCGCTCGGATTTGAACAGGCCCTGCTCCCGGAGAGCTTCTGTCTGCTCGGCGAGAGAGGCGAGAAAAGATTCCGGCATGGGATTGCCCTCGACCAGGAAAGGCCGCAAAGTATATCAGGACGCCCATAATACGAACGATACCAACAGGCGGGTATATCCATGCTATTCACGCGGCAGACGCTTGCCAGTCCGAGCCCGATCACCGACGTAAACGCCCGCTTTCTGGCTGAGGAGCAGGCGCTCGTTAACGAACTCAAGAACCTTGCCGACCCCGGTGAGCCCGTCCGCGCCAGGATACGGGACACGGCGGCCGAGCTGGTAACCGCGGTGCGCAAGAACAAGGCACGTGAAGGCGGCATCGATGCGTTTCTGCAGCAGTACGACCTGTCGTCGGAGGAGGGCGTGTTGCTCATGTGCGTCGCGGAAGCACTGCTGCGCATCCCCGACGCTGATACGGCCGACCGCCTGATCGCCGACAAGATCACCGCGGCAAAATGGAAGCAACATCTCGGCACGAGCGAGTCGCTGTTCGTAAACGCGTCTACCTGGGGATTGATGCTGACAGGCCAGTTGCTGAAGGTCGACGAATCGCTGCGGGTCAACCCTGCGCAGATGCTTGCCAAGATTGCGAGCCGTGCCGGGGAACCGGTCGTTCGCACGGCGATGCGCCAGGCGATGCGCATCATGGGCCACCAGTTCGTCATGGGCCGCACGATCAGGGAAGCGCTCGAGCGCTCGGTGTCGAAACGTAACAAGGCGTATCGCTATTCGTTCGACATGCTGGGAGAGGCGGCACTGACCCAGGCCGACGCACGGCGATATTTCGACGCGTATCACGCCGCGATCGGCGAGATAGGTGCCGCGCCGCGAGTCGCGGGAGACGATATCTTTTCGGCGCCGAGCATTTCGGTGAAACTCTCGGCGCTGCATCCGCGGTATGAATACACCCAGGTGGATCGTGTGCTCCGCGAACTGACGCCGCGCGTGCTCGAACTTGCGCAGCACGCCAAAGCGTGCGACATCGCAATGACCGTCGATGCCGAGGAAGCGGACCGGCTGGAGCTGTCGCTGCAGGTATTCGAACGCGTTTTGCGCGACGCGGGCCTGACGGATTATGACGGCCTCGGACTCGCCGTGCAGACCTACCAGCGCCGGGCGAGCGATGTCTTCACGCATCTCGAAGGACTGGCCCGGGACGTGGGCCGGCGGATCCCGGTCCGCCTCGTCAAGGGCGCCTACTGGGATACGGAGATCAAGCATGCACAGGAACTGGGGCTCGAGAGCTACCCGGTATTCACACGCAAGGTGCACACGGATGTCTCCTACCTGGCCTGCGCACGCAAGGCACTCGAAGCGGGCGAATTGCTGTATCCGCAGTTCGCGACCCACAACGCTCACACGCTGGCGAGCGTTATGCACTATGCCGGCTCGCGCCGCGACTATGAATTCCAGCGCCTGCACGGCATGGGTGAGGAGTTGTACGCGGAGATAATCGACCCCGAGAAGTTCGCGCGCCCGTGCCGCGTTTATGCGCCGGTCGGTAGTCACAAGGACTTGCTACCTTACCTCGTGCGTCGCTTGCTCGAGAACGGCGCCAATACCTCGTTCGTCAACCGCATTATCGACGAGTCGATCGACGTGGATGACATCATCGCCGACCCGATCGCTGCTACGGAGGTCCACGCCGCCAAACCCCATCCTCGCATTCCCCCTCCGGCAGCAATGTTCGGCGACGAGCGCAGGAATTCGCAGGGTCTCAACCTGGCGGATGACCGGGTGACCGTCGACCTGTTGACGGCCATGCAGGACGCGGGCGCGCTGCCGCTGGCTGCGCACCCGATCGTGGCCGGAAAAGCCGTGTCCGGCGAGCCGGTGGATTCCGTGAACCCTGCCGACCTCAGCCACACGGTCGGGACTTGCCAGGTGGCCACCAGCCAGCACGTAGACGACGCAATAACGAGCGCTTGCGCCGCCCAGCCCGCGTGGGATCGCACGCCGGCGAACCGGCGCGCAGACATCCTCGAAAAGGCCGCGGAACTCTACGAGCAACACGGGCCGGAACTGCTGTCACTGTGTATCTCCGAGGCCGGCAAGACGCTGCCCGACGCGGTTTCGGAATTGCGCGAAGCGGTCGATTTCCTGCGTTTCTATGCGGTGGAGGCACGCAGGCATTTTGGCGATCCGGCGCTGTTGCCCGGGCCCACGGGCGAGCGAAACACACACGGCATGCGGGGCCGCGGCGTATTTGTCTGCATCAGTCCCTGGAATTTTCCGCTGGCGATTTTCACGGGCCAGGTTGCGGCGGCGCTCGCGGCCGGCAATGCGGTGCTGGCCAAGCCGGCCGAGCAGACGCCACTCGTCGCGTTCCAGGCCGTCGAGCTACTGATGGAAGCCGGCGTGCCGCGAGAGGTATTGCAGTTTCTGCCAGGTGACGGAGCCACGGTTGGCGGGCGAGCGGTGGCGGATCCCCGGGTTGCGGGCGTCGCATTTACCGGGTCGACCGAGACCGCGAGGCTCATCAATCGAACGCTCGCGGGGCGTGACGCTGCAATCGGCACGTTGATCGCCGAAACGGGCGGACAGAATGCGATGTTCGTCGATAGCTCGGCGTTGCCGGAGCAGGTCGTCCAGGACGCGGCGTTCTCGGCATTCAACAGCGCGGGGCAGAGATGCTCGGCGTTGCGGCTGTTGTGCCTCCAGACGGACATCGCGGATCGCGTCATCGAACTCCTCGCCGGCCACATGGAGGAACTCGTCGTCGGTAACCCGGCATTGCTGGAGACGGATGTCGGTCCGGCGATTGACGAGGAAGCGCGCGGCATGCTCGAGACGCATGTGCGGCAGATGGAAGAAAAGGCGAAGGTGCTGTACCGCTGCAGCCTCGGCGATGGCACGAAGTCCGGGACCTTCTTCGCGCCGACGCTGATCGAGATCGACAACGTCGACGTTCTCGAGAGAGAGGTGTTCGGTCCGGTCCTGCACTTACTGAGGTTCAGAAGCCGGGACCTGCATGCGACCATCGATGCCGTGAACGCAACCGGCTATGGCCTGACCATGGGCCTGCACAGCCGTATCGATTCGCGGGCGCGCAAGCTCGTCGAGCAGTCGTGTGCCGGAAATATTTACGTCAATCGCAACATGATCGGTGCCGTGGTCGGCGTGCAGCCGTTCGGCGGCCGCGGGCTGTCGGGCACCGGGCCCAAGGCGGGCGGTCCGCATTACCTGCCACGCTTTGGAACCGAGTATTCGGTGAGCAACAATATTGCAGCTGTCGGCGGCAATGCGAGTCTCCTATCGCTGGAAAACGACTGACTATGGCCGCCATCAGCATCTTTGACATCTTCAAGATCGGCCTCGGGCCTTCGAGTTCCCACACGGTTGGCCCGATGAAAGCGGCGCACGCTTTCGCGACGACACTCGCCGGTTTCGACGGGCCGGTCTCCAGTGTCGACGTAACCCTGCACGGCTCACTCGCATATACGGGAAAGGGGCACGGCACCGACTCCGCAGTCATTCTCGGGCTGACGGGCGCCCAGCCCGAGACCATCGATCCGGAATCCGTTGAGCCGGCGCTGCGCAAAATCCATCACGACAAGCGGCTGACGATGCCCGGGATCGGCACGCTCGACTTCGATCCGAAAAAGCATGTCGTCTTCAATTACGAAGAAGAACTGCCGAGACACACCAACGGCATGCACTTCCGTGCTTTCGGTCCCGATAATTGCGTAGTGCTCGACGAAGTCTACTATTCGCTCGGAGGCGGGTTTATTGCTCGCGGCGACGATCCCGAACCGGCGTCGCACAGCGGCCAACCGCGTCATTTCTTCGACAGCAGCCAGTCGCTGCTACGGCTCTGCACGGAAAACGAATGCAGCATCGCGGAGTTGGTCCTCGCGAACGAAGTGCAGTGGCGTGATCGAGCCGATGTCGAACGATCCATCGACGGCATCTGGGCTGCCATGCGCGGATGCATCGAGCGCGGCCTGCGAACCGAGGGTGTGCTGCCCGGAGGCATGACCGTCACGCGGCGGGCGCCCAAGCTGCGGAGGCGGCTGGAGGCACGCGAGATGGCATCGCCATTCGATGCGATGGAATGGGTCAACGCATACGCGATTGCCGTGAACGAGGAAAATGCCGCAGGCGGCCGTGTCGTGACTTCACCGACAAACGGCGCCGCCGGTATTATCCCGGCCGTACTGATGTATTACGTGCGTTTTGTGGCCGGTGCGAACGCGGAAGGGGTTCGTACGTTCCTGCTGACAGCAGGCGCCATCGGGATCCTCTACAAGGTGAACGCGTCCATCTCCGGCGCGGAGATGGGCTGCCAGGGTGAAGTCGGTGTCGCGTGCTCAATGGCAGCGGGAGGGCTCGCGGCGGTGCTCGGTGGCACGATCGACCATGTCGAGGAGGCGGCTGAGATCGGCATGGAACACAACCTGGGACTTACCTGTGACCCGATTGGCGGTCTCGTGCAGATCCCCTGCATTGAACGCAATGCGATGGGCGCGGTGAAAGCCATAAACGCAGCTTCGCTCGCCATGCACGGCGACGGCACCCACAAGGTTACCCTCGACCAGGTGATCGAGACCATGCGCCAGACAGGGCTGGACATGTCGTCGAGCTACAAGGAAACCTCGAAGGGGGGCCTGGCGGTTAATGTCCCCGAATGCTAGGGACGGTTCTTCGGAAAGTCGTGCAGCAAAAGCTCGACGTCGGGCTTGTCGTAGAGGCTCCAGTCGTCCGTATCCAGTTCGACACTGACGACACCGGCCGTAGGCATATTGTTGGTCAGTCCCGGCACGAGGTAGTTGGCAAAGTCCGTGAAGCCGGGATTGTGTCCGACGAGCATCAGGTTGTTGAAACCGGCGTCCTGGGAAACGATCACGTCGAGGATGCCGTTGACCGATGCGAGGTAGAGCGCGCTGTCCCGTTGCAGGAACTCGCGCGGATAGCCGATCTCGTCCGCAATGATCTTTGCTGTCGACCATGCCCTGACGGCGGGGCTGCTGACGATCAGCGACGGCCGAATGCCGGCAGCGGCAAGGCGCCGCCCCATCTCCGGTGCGTCCCGTTTGCCGCGCTTGCTGAGCGGCCGGTCGCGGTCGGAGAGCGAGCTGTCCTTCCAACTCGATTTTGCGTGGCGAACGAGGGTTAGTGTCTTCATGGCGTTGCAACGGCTGTTGCATGCCAGTTTACATCAAACCGGTCTGCAGTCGCGCTTCGTCCGACATCATGCTCTGGTTCCAGGGTGGGTCGAACACCAGCTGAACCCGCACGTCCGCCACCGTCGGTATGATGCCGATTTTCTCCTGCGCATCCTGGACGAGAATTTCTCCCATGCCGCATCCGGGCGCCGTGAGCGTCATGTCGACATCGACCGAGCGCTGACCGTTTCCGAGCGACTTCACCTCGCAACGGTAAATGAGGCCGAGGTCTACGATGTTCACGGGGATCTCGGGGTCGTAGCAGGTGCGAAGCTGGTCCCAGATAACAGCCTCGATGTCCTGGTCCGTGGCGTTCTCCGGGACCTCGGGTGGCGGCACGGGTTCCTTGCCCAGGGCGTCTGCATCGGCGCCGGCGATGCGAAACAGGTTGCCCTCGACATAGATGGTGAAACTGCCGCCCAGTGCCTGCGTGATAAAGCCGGAGGTGCCTTCGTGCAGCGTCAGTTCTTCACCCACGGGGATGATGACCGCCTTCACGTCACGCGATATTGTTACCGGTTCATTCGTGTGTCCGAACATCTGATGTCCTATTCCGTACTGGCAGGAGCCGTGTCCTGCCGCAATGCTGATTTGAGCGCGTGCCACGCGAGGGTGGCGCACTTGACCCTGGTCGGGTATTCGCGAACACCCGCCAGCGCGCGCAACTTACCGAGATCGACATGCCTGTCGCCCTGTGAGCTGCTGCCGGAGAGCTGA
>Ga0193947_1000057_pt1 | contig 21089 bp, 18 predicted proteins | sample FRT_01_MG_FD_161267 | JGI IMG/M metagenome (GOLD analysis project Ga0193947, IMG submission 161267) | Sediment microbial communities from the Broadkill River, Lewes, Delaware, United States - FRT_0-1_MG | ecosystem: Environmental > Aquatic > Freshwater > River > Sediment | place: USA: Delaware... | reverse complement strand
CTGTGCATAGAGGCGTCCGAGTTCCGGGTTCCGGTCGCTGAAGTCCAGTTTCATGGGCCGAATCATACCGGCAGCGGTTCGGGTATACGAGTTTAAATCGCACTCCAAACTAGGCATTATTGTTGCCCCTGTGATTGTCGTGGAGTGCCCGATGAGGCGATGGTATGGGCTGGGAGGAATCTTGTTTTTGATGTCAGGGAGTACGGTTCTGGCCGGCGGTTTCGCCGCCTATGATCGAGTCACAGGGTTGCCCCACGCTTCGCGGTCCGAGGTGATCGCGCCGCACGGCATGGCGGCAACGAGCCAGCCTCTCGCGACCCAGGTCGCCCTCGATATTCTCAAGGCTGGCGGCACGGCCGTGGATGCCGCTATCGCTGCGAACGCAGCGCTCGGGCTCATGGAGCCGACGGGTTGCGGCATTGGCGGCGACCTGTTTGCCATCGTGTGGGATGCGCAGAAGCGGGAACTGACAGGCCTCAATGCGTCGGGACGCGCGCCGGCCGCAATGACCATCGAGTACTTTCGGGAAAACGGCATGGACGCCATTCCGCCACTTGGGCCGTTGCCGGTCAGCGTACCGGGCGCGGTCGACGGCTGGTACGAATTGCACGGCCGCTACGGGCGTCTTTCGATGGACGACATTCTTGCCCCGGCCATTGGGTATGCACGGGATGGGTTCCCCGTATCCGAAGTAATCGCCTATTACATGGAAAGCAACAAGCCCTATGTCGAAAAGTACCCGGGGTTTGCGGAAACCTACATGCCGAACGGCGATACGCCGAAAAAGGGCGAGATCTTCAGGAATCCCCGGCTCGCGAAGACCTACGAAATGATTGCCGAAGGTGGTCGCGACGTGTTCTACAAGGGCGAGATTGCAAAAACCATCGACGCCTTCATGACGGAACAGGGTGGATTGTTGCGCTACGAGGACCTCGCGAACCATCGCTCGGAATGGGTGACGCCCGTGTCGACGAATTACCGCGGCTGGGACGTTTACGAGTTGCCGCCAAGCGGCCAGGGTATTGCTGCCCTGCAGATACTCAATATTCTCGAGGAATTCGACATACGCTCGATGGGCTTCGGCAGCGCCGAGTTCATTCACCTGTTCGTGGAAGCAAAGAAGCTCGCCTACGAGGATCGGGCGAAGTTCTACGCTGATATGGATTTCGCCGACGTTCCGGTGGATCGGCTCATCTCGAAAGAGTACGCCGCCGAACGCCGCAAGCTGATCTCCACGACAACGGCGTCCACCAGTCTGCCGGCGGGCGATGCCAGGCTCGAGGCGGGCGACACGATTTATCTCACCGTTGCGGACAAAGACGGCAACATGGTGTCCCTGATCCAGAGCAATTTCCGCGGGATGGGGTCCGGCATGATCCCCGGCGAGCTCGGCTTCATGCTGCAGGACCGCGCCGAACTGTTCAGCCTGGACCCGGACCACGCGAACGCGTTACAGCCGGGCAAGCGGCCGTTCCATACGATCATCCCCGCGTTCGTCATGAAGGACGGCGAGCCGCTAATGAGTTTCGGCGTCATGGGCGGATCGATGCAGCCCCAGGGGCACGTGCAGATTATCGTCAACATGCTCGACTTCGGCATGAACCTGCAGGAAGCGGGCGACGCAGCCCGGGTTCGCCACGGCGGATCGTCGCAGCCGACCGGTGAGATCATGACGGACGGCGGCACCGTCTACCTGGAGCGCGGCTTCAGCGAGGAAACGCGGCAGGCACTCGAGGAACTGGGGCACACGCTGGGGGACACCGACGGCAGTTTCGGCGGTTACCAGGCAATCCTGCGCGATGGCGAAGAGGGCATGTACTATGGCGCCTCGGAGGTCAGGAAGGACGGCCAGGCGGCCGGCTACTGAACACCATGACGCAGGATATCTACCTGACCGGTATCACGACGACCGGCACGCCGCATATCGGCAACTACGTTGGCGCCATTCGCCCCGGAATTGCGGCGAGCAAGGATCCGTCGACCGAACATTTCTATTTTCTCGCCGACTATCATTCTCTGGCAAAGAACGAGGATCCCGACAAGATCGCGCGGTCGACGCTGGAGATAGCCGCAGCGTGGATGGCGCTGGGCCTGGACACCGATCACGCGTTTTTCTATCGGCAGTCGGATATTCCGGAAATTCCGGAACTCACCTGGATACTGACCGGGATGACCGCGAAAGGACTCATGAACCGGGCGCATTCGTACAAGGCTGCGGTGCAGGCCAACGAGGAACGCGGCAACGCGGACCCGGACAAGGGCATCATGATGGCGCTGTACAGCTACCCGATCCTGATGGCGGCCGACATCCTGATGTTCAAGTCGACAAAAGTGCCCGTCGGAAGGGACCAGAAACAGCACGTCGAGATGGCGCGCGACATCGCACAGCGCTTCAATCATCATTATGGAGAGACGTTCGTGCTCCCGGAACCGGTGATCGGTGAACATACGGCGGTACTGAAAGGACTCGACGGGCGCAAGATGTCGAAGAGCTACAACAATACGATCCCGCTGTTTGCCAACGAGAAACGGCTGCGCAAGCTGATCATGAAGATCAAGACCAACAGCCTCGAGCCCGGCGAGCCCAAGGATACGGCCGACAGCACGCTGTTCGAAATCTACAAGGCATTTGCAACCGAGGAAGAGGCCCGGGATATCGAGAATCGCTATGCCGAAGGCATTGCCTGGGGAGAGATGAAACAGCTCCTGTTCGAATACATCAACGAGCACCTGAAGCCGGCTCGCGAGGAATACGAGCGGCTTATCGCGAACCCGGGTATCGTCGAGGCGGAACTGCAAAAAGGCGCCGAGAAAGCGCGCCAGCGGTCGGCGCCGTTTCTCGCCGAGATTCGCGACTCGACAGGGATTCGAAGGCTGGGTTAGCGCGATGCCGTACCTGCTGGCAGCGGATGCGGTGCTCATGCTGCACTTGTTGTTCGTTGTCTTCGTCGTCGTCGGGCTTATCCTGATTCTCGCCGGCAAGCTGATGTCCTGGAACTGGGTGCGTAACTGGTGGTTTCGCGTGACCCATCTCGTTGCCATCGGCATCGTCGTGCTGCAGTCCTGGCTCGGTGTCATCTGTCCCCTCACGAAGCTCGAGATGCTGTTGCGAAGCAAGGCCGGCGATGCAACCTATGCGGGCAGCTTTGTTTCGCACTGGCTGGAGGCGATCCTGTACTATCGGGCTCCGGCCTGGGTATTCGCGGCGAGTTACACGGCCTTCGCGGCCATCGTCGTGTTGAGCTGGGTCTGGGTACGGCCGCACAGGAGACACGAGCATGATCGCCGCTGAACGGGAAGCATCGAATTCGTGGCTTTCAAACAGGTAATGAACGGTCCCGTCTTGAACACGGAGCGGCTCGAACTGCGCTGGCTGACGCCGGATGATGCGCCGCTGATGCTCGCGGTGTGGAATGATCCCGCTTTCATGCGCTACGTCGGCGACCGCGGCGTCCGCACCCTTGAACAGGCCCGCGCGGCACTGGAGGCCGGACTACTCAAGCTGTATGCCGAGTATGGATACGGCCCGTTTCGGGTCAGGTGCCGTGAGGACGGCGCTGACCTGGGGATCTGCGGGCTGTTTCGCCGCGATGGTCTCGACGAGCCGGACATCGGGTTTGCGATATTGCCCGATTACTGCGGCCGGGGCTTTGCTTTCGAGGCTTCTGTGGCGGTGCTCGATCACGCGCGCGACGCCCTCGGATTGTCCTGTGTGACCGCCATCGTGTCGCCACAGAACGATGCGTCCATTGGCCTGCTCGAGAAACTGGGGCTGTGTTTTGAACGGCCGATACGGATGCCGGACGACGATCATGACGTCAGCCTCTACCGCATCGAATTTGCGAGCTGAGTACCGTGGGCTGCTTCAGTAACGACGGCGCGCGCAGCAGGCTTCGCCGATTGCGATCATCGCCGATTATTGGTGCCTGGGTAAAAGTCACGTTCGCTTGACAGCCCGGGTTGGGCCGGCCGAATATGGGCCGCTATGACGCCGAAACGATTCAAGTCGAAGATCGATCGCTGGCTGCTCTACCTCCTGATCGCGGTCATGGTGTTCGAAGTCGTTGTCATGAGTATTGCCGCAACGCAGGCAAAGCATCCGGGGGAAGCCACCGCGATGATCGTAGCCGCGCTGGCAATCGTTGCGTTGCTTGGGTCCATGCTGGTCGGCACGCACTACACGGTGGATGGCAGTACATTGCGTGTTGCCTGTGGACCTTTTCGTTGGAAGGTGCCGATCGACGCCATAGAGTCCGTCGAGGCTACGCGCAACCCGCTGTCATCGCCGGCCCTGTCGCTCGATCGGCTGCGAATTCATTACGGCAAGCGCCGCATCATGGTATCGCCGGCCGACAAGGCGGGCTTTCTCAAAGCTATCGGGCAGGACCCGGCCGATGTCCAGCGATAGTGAAGCGGTCGACTGGCGCAAGCTTCGCGAGTTCGCTGCTGTGGATCTCACGAGTTCCTTCGTTCTATCCTGGTATTTCGAGTCGGATACGCTCTTCATCGACAGCGACATACTGTTGTTGCCCGACCATCCGTTTTACGAAAAGCCGCGGCCTGCCGAGAGGGTATGTATCCGTCCCGCGATCATAGAGTTTCCTTTCTGCGTGGACGTCGCCCTCGACGGCTCGTCGGGCAATCGCGACCTGAAAACTTTCGTTGACGAACTCGGGCACGGAGCTATTGCGGGAATGCAGCGCCGCGCAAACGGACGCTATGAAATACGCGGTGATTTCGGCACGGTGAGCATCGAGGCCGAACGCCCTGTCCTGAAACTCAAGGGGCCCTGAGGCCCGGGAAGATGTGATGAGAGCCGAAAATCGAATCGACTATGTCGAAATACCGGTAACCGACCCGGCACGGGCGCGCGATTTCTTCGCGGAACTGATGGGCTGGGAGTTCCAGGATTGGGGACCGGACTACATCAGCTTCAAGGATGGGCGTTTGGATGGTGGCTTCCGCCGTTCCGCGGAACCGCCTGCGTCGAACGGCGTGCTGCTGGTCTTCTTCAGCGAGGACCTCGAACGGGACCGCGCCCGTGTTACCGAACTGGGGGCCAGAATCAGCCAGGATATATTCGAGTTTCCGGGTGGCCGTCGATTTCATTTCATAGACCCGGTGGGCAACGAGTATGCGATCTGGGGAGCGCTGGAAAACGAATAACAACGGAGCAGAGCACTATGCATATTCAGATCGATCACCCCTGCGTGCAGCACAAACTGTCGCTGATTCGCAATGTAGAGACCGGCCATAAGAAATTTCGGGAACTCGCCACCGAGATTACCGAATTCGTCTGTTACGAAGCATTGAAGAACATCAACACACGCGAAGTGGACGTGCAGACGCCGCTCGAAATCGCGAAGTGCCGGATGATCGATCACGACATCGTCGTGGTACCTGTACTGCGCGCGGGTGTCGGTATGCTGGAGGGTATCCTCGAACTGGTGCCGACAGCCCGGGTCGGTTTCGTGGGACTCTATCGTGACGAGGAAACCAAGGAGCCCGTCGCTTACTACGAACGCTTTCCGGCGCAGGCAAAGAGCGGGACCTGCATCATCATCGATCCGATGCTCGCGACGGGCGGCTCGACGGTGGCCGCAATCGACCAGCTGAAGGATTACGGCGCGAAGGACATTATCGTGATCTGCATCGTGACCTGCCCGGAGGGCCTGGCGCTGGTCGAGGAAAAACACCCGGATGTGCCCGTGTACACGGCGGCGATCGATAAATACCTTAATGAAAACAAGTACATAGTGCCTGGCCTTGGCGACGCGGGCGATCGGCTTTTCGGCACCTCGCACTGAACCCGGGAACCGTTGATGGCGGACAACAAGACTCGCCCGACCCGTGCCAGCGTCACCGCGTTCATGGCGAGTATCGCGGACCAGCAGATGCGAAGCGATGCGAAAAAGGTCGCGGCGATGATGCGCCGCGCAACGGGCAAGCGTGCAAGGATGTGGGGGCCGGGTATAGTTGGCTATGGTAGCTATCATTACAGGTACGAGAGCGGCCGCGAGGGCGACTTCTTGATTACGGGGTTTTCGCCGCGCAAGCGGGCTTTGACGATCTACATCATGTGCGGCTTTAATCGCTTCCAGGGCCTGATGTCGAAGCTCGGTAAGTACAAGACCGGCAAATCGTGTCTGTACGTCAAGCGGCTCGCCGACGTTGACGAGACCGTGCTGGAGCAACTTATCCACGAGTCGGTCAGGCACATGCGAGCGCATTACGAAACGGGATGACGCCATGAGTGACACGATCAAGACCACGAAGCTGGTCGGCAACGAACTCGTTGTAGAAACGAAATACGGCACCGAGGTTTACGACAGCAAGTTCCTCGTAGCGGCTTTGCTCATTTACGTGGCAAAAGGCAGCGGCAGTATCGAGCCGGAGGAAGTGGCGAAAATGATCGACCTGATCGAGGAGCATTTTCAGCTCGAGGGTGCGGAATCACTGGAACTGCTGACTCGCGCGATGACTGAGCTGGCCGAAAAGCCTGAACTGGCCGAGCATCTCGTGGAACTCGGCCGCACGTTATCGGACCCGGAAAAAGAAGATATCGCGGTCATGGCATTGAAGGTCATCGCTGCCGACGGACGCAGGCACGTGTCGGAAATGGAGCAGTTCAACCGTGCGGTCGAGGCGGTCGGTGTTTCCCCCGAAATCGTGCACAGGGCGTTCGATCGCTACTTCGAGGAGACGATGCCGCGCAGGTAACGCTGTTCGCAATGCCGCGACGCGGGTCACACGCAGATGAAAGCGACGATCAGAAACTTCCTGCAGATGGAATCCGCGGGTGGCGTCGTGTTGATGGGGGCGGCCGCGCTGGCGCTCGTAGCCGCGAATTCTCCCCTGGCCGACTACTACGATCTATTCATCGAAACTCCCGTGGAAGTGCGCGTAGGCGGTTTCGAGATCGCCAAGCCGCTGCTGCTGTGGGTGAACGACGGCCTCATGGCGGTGTTCTTCTTCCTGGTCGGTATGGAAGTCAAGCGCGAACTCCTCGAGGGCGAACTATCCAGGCCATCCAACGTACTGTTGCCGGCGCTCGGCGCTGTCGGCGGCATCGTCGCCCCGGTCGGCCTGTACGTGCTGTTCAACTACGGCGACAGCGTCGGCATGAACGGCTGGGCCATCCCGGCCGCGACCGACATCGCGTTTGCGCTCGGCATCCTCATGATTCTCGGCACGCGCGTGCCGGTTTCGCTCAAGGTCTTTCTCGTGTCGCTCGCTATTTTCGACGACCTCGGCGCAATCGTCATTATCGCGATCTTTTACTCGAGCAATCTTTCGATAAACGCGCTCGTGGTGGCGTCCACATGCCTGTTGATCCTCGGCTACCTGAACTGGCGCCATGTGAGCGCAGTTCCCGCTTATGTGCTCGTCGGCGTCGTCATGTGGGTGGCGGTCCTGAAGTCGGGCGTGCACGCCACGCTGGCCGGCGTCGCGCTGGCGATGTTCATCCCCATGCGCTCGAAGGAGGAGCCGGACCGTTCGCCACTCCGGGAGCTCGAGCACGACCTGCATACGGTCGTGGCGTTCGGCGTATTACCGCTGTTCGCGTTCGTTAACGCCGGCATTTCGTTCGCCGGCATGAGCTTCGCGGATCTCCTGCACCCCGTATCGCTGGGTATCGCTGTGGGTTTGTTTGCCGGCAAGCAACTGGGCGTATTCCTGCTGTGCCTGGTGGCGATAAGGCTCGGGATGGCAAAACTGCCGGACGGCGCCAGCTGGGGGTCGCTGTATGGCGTTGCAATACTCAGCGGCGTCGGATTCACCATGAGCCTGTTCATCGACACGCTGGCATTCGAGAATCTGCCGGCGGATACGGTCTTCGACTTCGACGCCCGCCTCGGCATTCTCATCGGATCGCTTGCATCGGGCGTTCTCGGCTACATCGTGCTGGACAGGACGCTCCCCAGGGCCGGCCATTGATGGAGCCGCTGGAGCGTGGCGGCTGGCTGATCACCGAGGTGTCGGATAGCGACCTCGACGAACTCATGTCCTGGTTTCACGACGCAGCCGAAGTGGATATCTGGGGAGGACCACGGTTCCGCTTCCCGTTCACGAAGGCCACGTTCCGGAAGGATTGTCACTGGGGCCGGATGCCCGGCTTCCGTCTGAATTCGCCCGCGGGAGAATTCTCCGCGTTCGGCCAGATGTATCAGCGCTATGGACGCATCAATCTCGCGCGCCTGATCGTCAATCCCGGCATGCGGGGGCAAGGCGTGGGCAAGCGACTCGTCGGTTTGTTGATCGAGACGGGCCCGACACTGTTCCCGGCGGACGAGTTTTCATTGTTTGCTTACCGGCACAACGAGGCTGCCCTCGGCTGCTACCGATCGATGGGATTCGTCGTTCGTGATTATCCCGAAGGCGCGCGGATGGCCGATCAGTGCTATTACCTGACGCGGCCCGCCTAGCCGGAACGAAACGACGCGGCGAGTGTCTCCAGCTCTCCCCAGCGTTCGATGCGCCGTTCGAGTTCGGTCTCCGCCTGCGCGAGCTTTTCCAGCGCGTCCCTGACCGCGTCGCCGTCCCGGGCGTAAAAGTCAGGATCCGCAACCGTCTGCTGCAGTTCGGCAATCGCGGCTTCGAGCGTCTCGATCTCCGCGGGCAATGCGTCCAGCTCGCGCTGGTCCTTGTAGCTCAGCTTCGTTGCCGGCCGCTGCCTGCGATGTTCGGCGGCGCGGCGCCTGCGCTCCTCGACGGCGTAGGGACTGTCGGTCACGGCAAGCTGCTTTCCCTGCCGCACCCAGTCGCTATAGCCGCCGACATACTCCTGGATACGACCGTTTTCCTCGAACACGATGGTGCTTGTGACTACGTTGTCGAGAAACTCGCGATCATGGCTGACGACGATCAGCGTGCCGCTGTACTCGGAAAGTTTCTCCTCGAGCACCTCGAGCGTTTCAATGTCGAGATCGTTGGTGGGTTCGTCGAGCACCAGCAGATTAGCCGGACGGGTAAATAGCTTCGCGAGGATGACGCGGTTTCGCTCCCCGCCCGAGAGCGCCTTAACCGGCGTCTGTGCGCGCTTCGGGCTGAACAGGAAGCCCTTGAGATAGCCCACGACGTGCCGGTCCTTGCCGTTCAGCTTGATGTAGGTCCGGCCTTCGCCGACGTTGTAGGCAACGCTCTTCTCGAGATCGAGGGTCTCCCTCAGCTGGTCGAAATAGCCGATCTCGAGATTCGTGCCGTGCTTGAGCGTACCGGTCTGCGGTTCCAGCTGCCCGAGCAACAAGCGCAACAGCGTCGTTTTGCCGACGCCGTTGTTGCCGATCAGCCCGATGCGGTCGCCGCGCATGATCTTGGTCGAAAAACCTTCAATAAGCGGCTTGTCGTCGTAGCGATAGCTGACGTTCCTGGCCCGGATGACCTTGCGGCCGGAGCGTTCCGCTTCCTCGATGTAAATCCGGGCCCGGGCGTCCGGGGATACCCGCTGCGCCCGCTCCTCGCGCATTTTCATGAGCGCTCGAGCCCGGCCCTCGTTGCGCGTGCGGCGGGCCTTGATGCCCTGGCGGATCCAGGCTTCCTCTTCCTCGAGCTTCTTGTCGAAGCGCGCATTTGCGGTGGCTTCGTCCTCGAGCGCCTTTTCCTTGCGGCGGAGGTAGTCCTCGTAGTTGCCCGGCCAGCTGGTGAGTCTTGCGCGGTCGATCTCGACGATGCGGGTCGCGAGCCGCTGCAGGAACGCGCGGTCATGGGTGATGAAAATGACCGCTCCCGGGTAGGAGTACACCCGGTCCTCGAGCCACTTTATCGTCGCAATATCGAGGTGGTTGGTGGGCTCGTCGAGCAGTAACAGGTCGGGCTTCTGAACGAGGGCCTTTGCCAGCGCGACGCGACGCCGCCAGCCGCCGGATAATTCGTTCATCTGCTTGTCTGCGGGGAGGCTGAGGTCCGTGATCACGGTGTCGACGCGCTGTTCGATATGCCAGCCTTCATGCGCATCGATCTTCGCGTGCAGGGCCTCGAGTTCCTGCATGCCCTTGCGGTCGAGATCGAGTTTCGAGCGCCGCTGGTATTCCTCGAGCAGTGCCTCGATGTCGTTCAGACCCGAGCGAACGACATCGTGGACGGGCAGGTCCATGGCCTCGGGCAGCGTCTGCGCGAGCTGACTGATGACGAGGTTCTGGCCGCGGACGATCTCTCCGCGGTCCGGCTCGATTTCCCCGCTGATGAGCTTCAGCGTGGTGGACTTGCCCGCGCCATTTCTTCCAATCAGGCAGACTCGCTCGCCGGTATCGATTGAAAACTCGGCCTCAGTGAGGATTTTGAGGTCGCCAAATTCGAGGGACACTTCGTCGAAGCGAAGTAATGACATAATTCAACCGCGCTCGCCGGGCGCTCCGGGATGACAAACAACGGAGGCTACCATGACGGAACAACGCTTCGTCGATCTGGAGACAAAGCTCGCCCACCAGGAGCACCTGCTGCTGGAGCTTAACGACATCATCACAAAACAACAGGAAAACATCATGCGTCTGGAGAAGCTGTGTGACTCAATCATCGAACGGGTTCGCTCGTTGAGCGAGGCAGCGCCGGCCGACGCGGACGTCGACGAGAAGCCGCCTCATTATTGATTCCGCGGGTCAAATTGACCCGAAATGTGCCTCGCCTGCGTTGCAGTATAGTGTCAACGAAGGCATGCCGGAGGGATGATCATGTCATGGATGTCGAGACTGATTCTCGCAGGGTTGTTACTGCCCGTTACCGCGCAGTCCGCCGGGGTATTCGTGCCCGAAGAACTGCAGGGCTGGGAAGCATGGGTGCTGCACGACAAGGAGTACCGCGACTGTCCCTTCTATTTCAACAGCCGCGCTGCCGGGCAGGGCGAGTTCCTGTGCGCCTGGCCCGGCCTGCTCGATATTGCCGTCGACGACGAAAACGGCCGCTTCAGCCAGCAGTGGACGGTGTACGCGCAGGATGCCTGGCTGCCGCTGCCGGGTAACGGCGAATACTGGCCCCATGACGTCACGGTCAACGGCAACGCGGCCATCGTCGTCGAGCGTGATGGCGCGCCCGCGGTGCAGGTTACGCCCGGCAGCTACCGACTGTCCGGGTCGTTCGCATGGGACGAACGCCCGGGCGTGTTGCCCGTCCCGGTGGCGAGCGGTCTCGTTGCGTTACGCGTCAATGGCAAGCTCATCGAGCGACCGCAGCGCAGTCCCCGTGGCCTGTTTCTCGGTGAGCGCGAGCGCGATACCCGCGAGCGCGACGCGGTCGAGACCGAGGTCTACCGGCTGGTCGCCGACGATATACCGACACGCCTCACGACGATTATCCGGATCAACGTGGCCGGAGGCGTTCGCGAGGAGCTGTTCGGCCCGGTGCTGCCCGAGGGCTTCGTGCCGATGCGCATCGACAGCGCGTTGCCGGCACGCCTGGAAGCCGACGGCAGGCTGCGCGCCCAGGTCCGGCCCGGCCGCTGGCAGATAACGCTGACGGCGCGGGCACCGGCGGCCGTCGACTCGGTGTCGCGATCGCCCGCGGGTGTGAACATGCCGGACACCGAGATCTGGTCCTACCAGTCCAACGACCGCCTGCGCGTAACAGCGCCCGAGGGATTGCCGCCGGTCGACCCGCGCCAGGCGCAGGTGCCGGATTCGTGGCAGCAGCTGCCTGCATTTCGCGTCGTTGCTGGCGAGGCGCTGACGATCGTGGAGCGCAGTCGCGGTATCGTGGCGCACGACAACGAGCTCGCCCTCAGCCGGACGCTGTGGCTGGACTTCGACGGCGGCGGCTTCGTCGTCCGTGATGAGATCGGCGGGACCATGCGTAGCGACTGGCGGCTGGACATGGCGCCGCCCTATGCGCTGCTCAGCGCATCCGAGGCCGGCGAAAACCTCCTCATCACCCGGGGCGACGAGCCGGGCGAGACCGGTGTCGAGCTGCGGCGGGCGAGCGTCGCCGTGACAGGCCTCGGCCGCAGCGAGACCCGTGCGGCGATGCCGGTGACCGGCTGGGATGCTCGCTTCGCGAGCGTCGCCGCGCTCCTGCACCTGCCGCCCGGGCACAAGCTGCTCGCGGCGCCCGGCGCCGACAAGGCGCCCGCGAGCTGGGCGAGTCGCTGGCAGCTGCTCGATTTCTTCCTCGTGCTGATCATCACGATCGCCGCGTGGCGGCTGTTCGGTCCGGCCGCGGGCATCATTGCCGTGCTCGCGCTCGCGCTCAGCTACCAGGAGTCGGGCGCACCCGCCTGGCTGTGGCTCAACCTGCTGGCGGCGATCGCTTTGATGCGGGTGGCGCCGACAGGCCGGCTGCGGCAGGCGGTGCAGGTCTACCAGGGCGCGAGCGTGCTGGTGCTGGTGCTGATGCTGGTGCCGTTCGTCGCCGGCCAGCTGCGCATCGCCATCTATCCGCAGCTCGAATCGCAGTATGACGCTGGTTTCTCGGTATTTCCTGCGGCGCCGCAGGAGGCACCGCCCGCGGTGATGGAGCGACGTCGCGACGAGCCCGCCGCGGGACTGAATCTCATGAAGGACGACTCACCGGTGCAGTCGATGCGGGCCGGGGAGGCGCTGGAAGAAATCGCCGTAACGGGCGTCTTGCAGAAGGCCCCCCGCCGCTACTCGCGCTATGCGCCGAACGCGGTCGTGCAGGCGGGGCCGGGCGTGCCGTCCTGGCAATGGAACAGCTACCGGCTGAACTGGAGCGGACCGGTCGATGCCGAGCAGACCATGCGCCTCGTCATCCTGCCGCGCTGGGCGGTCACCGCGCTCCGGTTCTTCGAGGTGGCGATGTTGCTGCTGTTTGCCGCCGTGCTGGCGGCCGAGATCGCGGGCAAACGCTGGCGGCTGCCGGGAGGCCTCGGCCTCGGCACCGTGCGCTCGCCGGTCCTGCTCGCGGGGCTTGTCGCCGCGCTCGGGTTGGCCGCGAGTGAGCCCGCGAAGGCGCAGACACCCGATGCGGAGATCCTGCGCCAGCTCGAGGCGCGACTGCTGGAGCCGCCCGATTGCGTGCCGCGCTGCGCCGAGATCGCCGCTGCAGCCGTCGAAGTCCGGGGCGACGGCATCAGCATGACGCTGACCGTGCACGCGGCCGACGATGTCGCGATTCCGTTGCCGGGTTCCGAACGCGGCTGGCATCCGCAGGCCATCGCGCTCGACGGCTCGGCCGCGGGGCAGATCCTGCGCACGAACGATGGGGCACTCTGGCTGCGTGTAGCGCCGGGGCGACATACCGTGACATTGCGCGGGGCGGCGCCGGCGGCCGACAGCCTCGAGATCCCGTTCGCGACGCCGCCGCGCGTCATTGAGGTCGACGCCGTCGGCTGGCTCGTGGCCGGCATCAAGGACCGCCGATTGCTGTCCGGCTCGCTGCAGCTTACGCGGTTGCAATCGACGGCGGGCGGCGAGGCGGCACCGCGCTGGGAGAGCAGCCGCTTCCCGGCGTTCGTCCGCGTCGAGCGCAGCATCGAACTCGACCTGGACTGGCGGGCCACGACGACGGTGTTCCGGCTGGCGCCGGTGCAGGGCGCACTGACGCTCGAGATCCCGCTCCTCGACGGCGAGACCGTCTTGAGCGAGCACGTCACCGCCGCTGACGGCAAGGTGCTGGTTTCCATGGATCCGGCGCAGAATTCGGTGACCTGGGTATCGAGCCTGGAGCGCGTGTCGCCGCTTGAGCTTCGCGCCGCGGCTGGAGAGCCATGGGGCGAGGTCTGGCGCATCGGTATCGGCAGTATCTGGCGCGCGACGTTCAGCGGCGTACCGGAAAGCGAGTCGCAGCAGGGTAACGAAGGTGCGCGTGTCGCCGAGTTTCATCCCCGCGGCGGCGAGATGCTGACGATGACGACAACGCGGCCGGCGGCGAGCGAGGGCACGACGCTCGCGTTCGACTCCGTGAACCTCACTGTCTCGCAGGGGGAACGCTCGAGCACGACGCAGCTCACACTGCAGTACCGCGCTACGCGCGGGGCCCAGCACGTGCTGCAGCTGCCCGAGGGCGTCGAGGTCAGCGACGTGCGCATCGACGGCCGGATCGAACCGCTGCGCGCCGATGGCCGGGAACTCACCGTGCCGATCCTGCCCGGATCGCACACGATTGCCGTTGCCTGGCGCGACAGCAAGGGTGTGGAGCGCTCGGCAGCGACCCCGGACGTCGATCTCGGCGCTCCCGCCGGCAACATCACGATGCGCCTGGCGCTGCCGCAGAATCGCTGGCTGCTCGGCACGAGCGGACCGCGGCTCGGTCCCGCGGTGCTTTACTGGCCCGAACTCGCGGTCCTGATCCTGTTCGCCTGGTTACTCGGCCGGATCGACTGGACGCCACTGAAAACCACGCACTGGCTGTTGCTCGGGCTCGGGTTCAGCACCTTCAACTGGCCGGTGCTGGCCATTGTCGTCGCCTGGCTGCTGGCAGCCGGCGCTCGCGAACAGTGGCGCGCGCGCATTCCCTGGTGGCGGTACAACACCACACAGGTGCTGTTTGCGCTGTTTACCGCGGTTGCGCTGCTGTCGATCGTCGGCAGCCTGCCCGGCGGGCTCCTGGGAACGCCCGACATGCACGTGACCGGCAACGGCTCCGGCGGAAACTCGCTGGTCTGGTTTGCCGATCGCAGCGAGTCGGCGCTGCCGGTAGCAACGGCGTGGACCGTGCCGATCTGGATCTACAAGGTCCTGATCCTGGCCTGGGCGCTCTGGCTCAGCTTCGCATTGCTGCGCTGGCTGCCATGGGTCTGGCGCACGTTTGCGAAGGAAGGCTTCTGGCACTCGCGCAAGGGTGACGACATCGACGCATCGGCCGGGACCCAATAAGGGTGGAGTCCGTGCAGCTGACAAAGCCCCGGCCGGCAACCTGGATTGCCGTGTTCGCGGGATTCCTGCTGTGGTCCGGTATCGAACCGAAGGACACGGTCACATGGCTGCTCGAGGTTGCGCCAGCGTTTGCCGCCGCCGTCATCCTGCTGGTGACTCGCAGGCGTTTCCCCCTGACGCGGCTGGCGTACGTGCTGATCCTCGTCCACTGCATCATCCTGATGGTCGGCGGGCACTACACCTATGCCGAGGTGCCCGCCGGCGAATGGTTCCGTGAGCTCTTTGATCCGCCGCGAAATAATTACGACAAGCTCGGGCACCTGGCGCAGGGCTTCGTGCCGGCTATCGTCGCGCGCGAGGTCACCATCCGGCTTGACGTATTCAACAGTGCGGCCTGGAGAAACTTCTTCATTGTCTGTTTTTGCCTCGCCGTGAGCGCGTTCTACGAGCTCATCGAGTGGTGGGTCGCGCTACTGTCCGACGAGGCGGCCGACGCGTTCCTGGGCACCCAGGGCTACGTCTGGGACACCCAGTCCGACATGTTCCTGGCGCTGCTCGGCGCGGTGCTGGCACTCGTGTTGCTCGGGCGGCTGCACGACCGTCAGCTGGAGGCGCTCAGGGGACCGTGATGGGCAAACGCTGCGCTTACCTGACGATGGACGATATCGGCAACTTCGTTACGGATGCCGACCTGAGTATCGCGCCGATGGCGGAGCTCGGCTGGCAGGTCGACATGGTGCCCTGGCGGCGCGACGTCGACTGGAACGATTACGACATCGTCTACATCTGCACCCCCTGGGACTACCAGAACGACGTTGCCGGGTTTCTGGATGTCCTCGCGACAATCGAACAGTCGTCCGCGAGACTGTGTAACGGCTTGCAGCTGGTGCGATGGAATCTCGAAAAGACGTATTTGCAGGAGCTCGAGTCACGTGGTGCCGACATCGTACCGAGCCGTTTCTTCGACAGCTTCGACGCACACCGGGTCGAGGCATGTCTTGATGGGTACGGCACCGGGACGATCGTGCTGAAACCGGTCGTTGGCGCGAATTCGGATAACATTTTCGTAGTCACCGGGCCGATGCCGGGTGACCTCGTCGACGAGCTCCGCGGTGTTTTTGCACACCGTCCGTTTTTCGTGCAGCCGTTCATGGACAGCGTGCAGAGTGAAGGCGAGTACTCGCTGTTCTTCTTCGGCGGCGAGTACAGTCACGCGATACTCAAGAAACCGAGGGCGGGTGATTTTCGCTCGCAAGAGGAACACGGGGCTGACATCCTGAGTGTCGAGGCGCCTGAAGCGCTCGTCGAGATCGCGCGCAACGTCCTCGGCGTGGTCAATCCGCAACCTGTCTACGTGCGCGCCGATTTCGTGCGCGGCAAGGGCGAGCGGTTCCTGCTGATGGAACTCGAGCTGATCGAGCCGGCGCTCTATTTCCGCACCGACCCCGGGTCGGCGAGCCGTTTCGCGCGGGCGCTCACGCGCGCCGCCGCGTGAGCCTCGATTACTCCAGGTGTTGCTGGAAAAAGCGCAGGATGTGCCCGTAGGCGTGCTGGCCCGTGGCCGGTACGCGCGTCAGTCCGTGTTTGCTACCGGGGTAGGTCATCACGTCGAACGGCCGGCCGTCGTCCTGCAGGGTCTTCATGAGCTTGGTGCTGTTCGTGAACAGCACGTTGTCGTCGGCCATGCCGTGGATGAGCAGTAACGGTGCCGCCAGCTTTTCCGCGTAGGGGAACACACCCGACGCGTCGTAACCTTCAGCATTGTTTTGTGGCGTGCCGAGGTAGCGCTCGGTGTAGTGGGTGTCGTACAGCGCCCAGTCGGTGACGGGGGCCCCGGACACGCCGGCCGCAAACACGTCGGGCTGTTTGAACAGGCTCATCAGTGTCATGTAACCGCCGTAGCTCCAGCCCCACATACCGATGCGGTCCGGGTCGACGAAATCCAGCGACTTCAGGTACTCGACGCCGACCATCTGGTCGGCCACCTCGACCTTGCCCATGTGGCGGTAGAGCGGTGCATCGAAGGCCGTGCCGCGGAACCCGGTGCCTCGATTGTCGATGGTAAAGACGATGAAGCCGCGGCGCGCGAGGATCTCGTTGAAATTCGCGCTCCATTGTCTGGTAACGGCCTGGCCCATAGGCCCGCCGTAGACGTACACGATGACCGGGTAGCGCTTGCCCGTATCGAAATCGGCGGGTTTCAGCATGCGGTAGTAAAGCGCGTGACCGTCCTCTGCCTCGAGCGTGCCGAATTCGATCGACGGGCGCGATGCCAGGTAAGGATGATACGGATGCGATTCGTCGAGTCGGTTTTCCTCGATGAAAGCGATGCGGGATCCGTCCGCACGGTGCAGGCTCAGCTGCGGCGGCGTATTGGCATTGCTGAAGCTGTCGACGTAGAACTCGCCGTTGTCCGCGAAGTCGGACATGTGCCAGCCGGGCTTCTCGCTGACGCGGCGTGGTGCGAAATCACCCGATAACGAAACCTCGTAGATGTTTCGTTCCATGGGGCTGTCGAGCGTCCCCGTGACGAAGATCCTGCCGCCGGCCTCGTCGATGTGCAGAAGGGCCGAGCGGGCGCGCGCACCGTCGGCGACGTCCCAGTCGCCGGACGTGAGCGGGCGGATCAGTTCACCGTCGTTGTCGTACAGGTACAGGTGGGCGTGCCCGCTGCGCTCGGAGCTCCAGATAAACTCGGGTCGGGTTTCGAGAAAGGCAAGCTCATTGTGCAGGTTGATCCACGTGTCGCTGGTCTCCGTGAGCAGGACGCGGGATTCACCGCTGCGGGCATGCACTTTCATGAGATCGAGCGTCTGCTGGTCGCGGGACTGCCGCTGCACGGCGAGAAAGTTGGCCTCCGGGAACCAGTCCACGCGCGGCAGGTAGATATCGGTTTCCGAGCCGATGTCCATCCAGCGCAGGTCCTTCCCGTCGGGTGCCACGACGCCGAGCCTGACCAGCACGTTCGGCGTCCCCGTCGCCGGGTAGCGCTGTTCGTAGACCTTGAAGTCCTCGGCATAAATCTCGAAGCGCTCGGCGACCTGCACGGGGGATTCGTCGACGCGGATGAAGGCAACAGCCGAGTCGTCCGGTGCCCACCAGTAACCGGTGTAGCGGTCCATCTCTTCCTGCGCAATGAATTCCGCCATGCCGTTGCGGATGAGTCCGCCGCCGTCGTGTGTCAGGCGCAGCTCCTCGAACGACTCGAGGTCGATAGCGTACAGGTCCTGGTCGCGAATGAAGGACACGTAGCGCCCTGTCGAACTGAACTTCGGGTCGGTCTCGCCCGCTTCCGTACTCGTCAGCTGGCGTGTTTTTCCGTCGCCGAGATCGTAGAGAAACATGTCGCCGTTCAGCGGGAACAGCAGGCGCTCGCCGCCGGGAGCGAAGTGGTAGCTGACGATGCCGCGTTGTCCGACGATACGCAGGCGTTCGCGTCTCGCCAACTCCTCTTCAGAAAGCGCCTCGTTGCCGGCGACGAGTGCTGTCGAGTCGACGAGCAGCCGCATTTCCCGGTCGGCGAGGTTGTACTCCCAGAGATCCATCTGCAGCGGATCGGATTCCTTGGCGCGCAGGAACGTGACACGGCTGGAATCTGGTGAAATCTTCACGCCCTGCGGTGACGGACCGTTGAGTTCCGGGGCGGCGTACAGTCTTTGTATTTCGAGAGTTGCCATATCGTTGGTATCGCTCGCGGCTTGGTCGGCGCGGGACGAGCAGGCGGCCAAAACCAATGAAGTGCACAACAGGATCAGGTTTGCTCGCATCGTTCGTTCCTCGCCGTAGTGGTCAGGCGCTTTGTCTTGCCCGGGTCTCGCGTAACTGTGATTTCAGGTACTGACCCGTGAATGAGCGCGAATCGCCGGCTACATCTTCGGGCGTACCGGCTGCAATGACCTCGCCGCCGCCGTCGCCGCCTTCGGGACCGAGGTCGATGACCCAGTCCGCGGTCTTTATGACGTCGAGGTTGTGTTCGATGACCACGATCGTGTTGCCGCGATCGCGCAGGCGGTGCAGCACTTCCAGCAGGTGTTCGATGTCATGGAAATGCAGTCCCGTCGTCGGCTCGTCCAGGATGTACAGGGTCCGCCCGGTGTCGCGCTTGGACAGTTCCTTGGCCAGCTTGACGCGCTGGGCTTCGCCGCCGGACAGCGTCGTCGCGTTCTGGCCGAGGCGCACGTACGAGAGCCCGACGTCGGTGAGCGTCTGCAGCTTTTTCGCCACCACGGGCACGTTCCTGAAGAATTCCAGTGCGTCCTCGACCGTCATCTCCAGAACTTCGTGGATGTTCTTGCCCTTGTAGCGTATTTCCAGTGTCTCGCGGTTGTAACGCTTGCCACGGCAGACGTCGCAGGGAACGTACACATCCGGCAGGAAGTGCATTTCCACCTTGAGCACGCCGTCGCCCTGGCAGGCCTCGCAACGGCCGCCCTTGACGTTGAAGCTGAAGCGGCCGGGCATGTAGCCGCGCGAACGCGCTTCCTGCGTGCCGGCGAACAGCTCGCGAATGGGCGTGAACAGCCCGCTGTAGGTGGCCGGGTTCGACCGCGGCGTGCGACCGATCGGGCTCTGGCTGATGTCGATGACCCGGTCGATGTGATCGAGACCGAGGATCTCGTCGTGTGGGGCCGGGTTTCGGCTGGTGCGGTTCAGAAGGTCGGCGACGGCCTTGTACAGGGTATCGTTGACGAGCGTCGACTTGCCGGAGCCTGAAACGCCCGTCACGCAGGTCATCAACCCGACCGGAATCGACGCGTCAATACTTTTCAGGTTATTGCCCCTGGCGCCGGCGATCCTGATCTGCCGTTCCGGGTCGGGTGTGGTGCGGTCATCGGGGACCGCGATGGCTCGCTGGCCCGAGAGATACTGGCCGGTGAGGGACTCCGGCGAATTCATGACGTCTTCCGGCGTACCCTGCGCGACGACCTTGCCGCCGTGGACGCCTGCGCCCGGGCCCAGGTCGACGACATGATCCGCCGACATGATGGCTTCCTCGTCGTGTTCCACGACGATGACGGTGTTGCCGATGTCCCTGAGGTGCGTCAGCGTGCCCAGCAAGCGCTGGTTGTCGCGCTGGTGCAGGCCGATCGACGGCTCGTCGAGGATGTACATGACGCCAACCAGTCCGGAGCCGATCTGGCTTGCGAGGCGAATGCGTTGCGCTTCACCGCCGGAGAGGGTCTCGGCACTGCGGTCGAGTGACAGGTAATCGAGGCCGACGTCCGACAGGAAGCCGATGCGGTCGCTGATCTCCTTCACGATCTTGTCCGCGATCGTCGCCCGCCAGCCGTCGAGCGCGAGATTATTGAAAAATGCTTTCGCGTTGCCGACCGACTTGCCGGTGATTTCAGGCAGCGAGTGATCGCTCACGAAGACGTGGCGGGCGGCGCGATTAAGTCGCGTGCCGCCGCACTCGGGGCAGGCCTGGCTGTTCAGGAACTTCGCGAGTTCCTCGCGCACCGCGCCGGACTCGGTCTCGCGATAGCGCCGTTCGAGGTTCGGGATGACGCCCTCGAAACGGTGACGCTTGCGGACTTCCATGCCGCGGGAGTTCTGGTAGAAGAAATCGATCTTTTCGCTGCCGCTGCCGAACAGGACGATCTTCTGCAGCTTGTCATCGAGTTCCTCGAAGGGCATCTCGACATCGAACTCGTAGTGATCCGCGAGGCTCGAGATCATCTGGTAGTAATAGGTCGTACGGCGGTCCCAGCCGCGAATTGCACCGCCGGCGAGCGACAGTGACCGGTTCACGACGACGCGCTCCGGATCGAAGAACTGCTTGACGCCGAGTCCGTCGCAGGACGGGCAGGCGCCCGACGGGTTGTTGAAGGAGAACAGGCGCGGCTCTAGCTCCGTGAGGCTGTAGCCGCAGAGGTTGCAGGCGAAGCGATCGGAGAATATGACCTCCTCCTGCCCCGTATCATCCATCCAGGCGATTCGCGCGACGCCGTCCGCGATCCGCAGGGCCGTCTCGAACGATTCGGCGAGCCGCAGGCGAATGTCCTGTTTCACGCGGAAGCGATCGACGATGGCTTCGATCGTGTGTTTCCTGCGCAGGTCGAGTTTCGGCGGCTGGTCGAGTTCGTACACCTCGCCGTCGATGCGGGCGCGTATGAAACCCTGTGCCATGAGGTCCTGCATCAGCTGCACGTGTTCGCCCTTGCGGTTGTCCACGACCGGCGCCAGCAGCATCAACCGCGTTCCCTCGGGCATCGCCAGCACCTGGTCGACCATCTGGCTCACGGTCTGCGCTTCGAGCGTGGTGTCGTGGTCGGGGCAGCGCGGAATGCCGGCCCGGGCAAACAACAGGCGCAGGTAGTCGTAGAT
>Ga0193947_1000056_pt1 | contig 21336 bp, 18 predicted proteins | sample FRT_01_MG_FD_161267 | JGI IMG/M metagenome (GOLD analysis project Ga0193947, IMG submission 161267) | Sediment microbial communities from the Broadkill River, Lewes, Delaware, United States - FRT_0-1_MG | ecosystem: Environmental > Aquatic > Freshwater > River > Sediment | place: USA: Delaware... | reverse complement strand
TCTGGATCCTGGAGCACTTCCTGGTCGAGGATGCGATAGCGTAGCGGATCGTCGATCGTCCAGATCGTGGCCTGGCTGCTTGAGAAGTGAATCTGGCACTGGAAGATGCCGCGCTTCGTAAGCAGTTCCTCCAGGATAGACAGCGCATTCTGGATATTGCGGTCCATCGGGCTCTCGGTCCGGGTCTGCTGGAACAGAGTGCTGCGGATTGCCGGGTCGCCCTTCACCTGCCGCCAGTTGCCCGGTTCCTGGTAAAGCGCTGAGGTCACCGGAAGACTGCGCAGGTCGAAATCTGCGCCGAGATTCCCCAGCGTGCCTGCATCCGACACAACGACTTGCAGTGCGGTCAGCGAGGGCCAATGCTCTTCCAGGTTGATGTAGGCGTCCGACAACAGGAACCCCCACGCCGGCATTGCTTCTCTCATATAGGGGCGTTCGGCGCGATTGAGGTGATAGTGCTCGGGGATGAGCCCAGCATGGCTGATATGGTCGCTGATCTGCACACCGTGTGTGTCGACGACATACAGGTACGTGCAATACGGTATGCTCGAGAAGCCTTCCAGAAGCACCTCATTGAGCCGGTCCCGATCGTCCCAGACCGGTATGCATTTCCTGGCCAGCAACGCAAGCGGTTCCCGGAGCATCCTCGCCAGTTCTTCACGCTGTCGGTAGATGCTGTCTTTCCAGGAAGGTTCAATAGACTTGTCAGAGATCAAAGGTTGTTTGCCAGGCAAAAGCTTCCGCCCAGTTTAGCGAAAACCGTAATCCGACGGAAACTCTTTCGACCTGCTGGTTCGCGTTAGCGCCTCCGGGCACACTCAACAAGTCCCTCTCCGGGGCGCATGTAGAGGTTGTCGTTTAGCGCGGGTCGACGAGTTTCCGTCAACCCACGTAAGCGAGTGTCATGATGCAGTTACGACGTGCGGGTTTTAGCCGCCACGGTCGTCGTCATCTGTGGCTGGGTACGGCAAGCGCAGGTTGGGATGGTTGAGCGACATGCTCTGATACGCCTTGCGGCTTGCCGCTGTTTCGAAATAGATGGTCAGGTTGCCGTCTACCAGGGATGGATGGCTCATGACGTCTTCGATATCGTGGCCAGTCATGGGGTCGATAGTGTTGATGAGATGCTCTGGCTCATGTAACCGATGGCTCTGAGTCTGATCGCGCGGTAGCGGATCTGAAGCGCACCAATTCAAATGCTCGAACTTAATGGTGGGTGTTGTTTGCGAAGGTGACAATGTCAACATGGTGTTCTCCTGTGACTCGTCGCCTGCCGCTTGTATGGCTGCGCATTGTGCGCTGCTCCCTGCGGAAGCTCCATCCTTTTCTAAAGGCGCCGGTTGGCGGCAAAGGGTATGGCGATGTTCATATGTTCACTATAGGCCTTTTCCGGGTAAATAGCTGATCATATTAATTGATGAGGCGGCTGCGCGGTAGGGCGCAACCACTCGAACGATCCGTATGCTAGGGAACCTCTGAACAAGTCAGCAAAACCTTGTTTTCGCCACTTTTCTTTTCCCGACCGTCCTCAGTTTCATGTGTCATGGGTGATTTTTTGTCTGGATCGGCGATAAATCAACCAATCCACTTCAGAGGTTCCCTAGTTTTATCACATGCCGTCAACTTAAGCGGAATTCACTCTGTTTCCAGCTACTGAGAACCCTTCCAGCGACCCACAATCAGGGAGTTAGGATCAGACTTATCTGGCCAACATATGTACGGTTCGCCTTAAGTTACAGTACCTCGAGCGGAGCGTACAAGTTCCGAGCGGCGTCCGCATCAACAGACCCGCCCTGGTGCCCATCCATAGCGGTGGCGGGTATAGCCTGTCGGTTCAACGAGTTTCGCATTGTCGCAGAACCAAATAATCCCTAGAATCATCCGGACGTAGGGCACGTTTTACACTCAGGGGCAGTGAATGGCAGACGAGAATCCCGGTCCTCCGGCAAATGAAAACCTGGATCCGATCGCCATCAGCGAACAGCAGTTCGACCAGGCCTGCCGCTATATTCACGGCCTCAAGCGAGGTCTGATCGACTTTCTCAAGCAGCCCAAGCGCATCAACATCGTGAACTTTCCCATTGAGCTGGACGATGGCTCTGTGCAGAGCTTCCAGGGTTGCCGCGTGGTGCACAACCGCGTTTTCGGTCCGGGCAAAGGCGGAATCCGCTATCATCCCGATGTCACTATCGAGGAAGTGATTTCGCTGGCCAAGCTGATGACCTGGAAGTGCGCGCTGGTCAACATTCCCTTCGGTGGTGCCAAGGGTGCTGTGGTATGCAAACCGAAGGAGCTCAGTGAGAAGGAATTGCGGCGTATCACACGGCGTTTCACCTCCGAGATGTTCGATGTGTTCGGTCCCCACACCGATATACCTGCGCCTGACCTCTACACCAGCGAGCAGACCATGGCGTGGATCTTCGATACCTACGACATCTTGCATCCGGGCTACAACAACCTTCCGGTGGTGACCGGCAAGCCCGTCGCCATGGGCGGTTCCTACGGGCGTTACGAGGCCACGGGCCAGGGCTGTGTGCTCGCCGCTCAGCGTTTTCTCGCCAAGGCTTTGTTGCCTGAGCAGCAGGACCTGGCCGGTGCGCGGGTAGTGATCCAGGGATTCGGGGATGTCGGCTCTGTAGCCGCACAGGCGTTCGTTCGTGAAGGTGCGAAAGTCATCGCCGTAAGCGACAGCCAGGGCGGCATATTTCGCAAAGACGGGCTGGATCCGGTGGAGGTGCAGAGCTTCAAGGCGGAACACGGCAGCGTGGTGGGGCTGCCCGACACCATGACGATTACCAATGCGGAGTTGCTGGAGCTGGACTGCGACATCCTGATGCCAGCGGCGCTAAGCAACCAGCTTCACTCCGGCAACGCCAACAGTGTCAAGGCGCGCCTGATTGTCGAGGGCGCCAACAACCCCACCACCCCGGCCGCCGACGCGGTCCTCGCCAAGAAAGGTATCTATGTGTTGCCGGATATTCTTGCCAACGCCGGCGGCGTGACGGTTAGCTATTACGAGTGGGTGCAAAACCAGGCCAACGAGCAGTGGGACACGGATCGCATTACGGAAGGGCTAAAGCGCAAGATGCACACCGCGGTGGACACGGTGTTCAATCGCTGGCAGGCCTTCGTGGTGGGCGAGGAGACGCCGGTGGAGGGCGAGACGGCCGGCGAGGAGGCACCCGGCACGCCGGATTTCCGCACCGTTGCATTGACCATCGCCATCGAGCGTGTGACCGGGGCGACATTGATGCGGGGGATCTGGCCATAGTCTGATTCGGGCGCCTGCCCGGGCGCGTACCGAGCGCAACAGACGCTGCGGCAGGCCCCGCTGTCCGACTCGCGCTTCAGGCGGACTTGGTGAAGTGGCCTCGGACGAATCCCGGAACTTGCGCATGCCGGCTACAGAATTAAGGATGCTGTGATTAATCGGAATGTCTTTGTCATTGCAGGTCCCCACGTTCCGCTCGGGATAGACTGCGCGCGGCAATCTCCTAGTTTAGAATCAGCCGCTTAGAGATTGCTTCGTTAGATTGTTCCTCGCAATAACGATTTAATCAGAGTTACCTTAATTGTTTGCCCCAAAGGAAGGGCGCGTACTGAAAAGAAATTCTCGTCATGACTGCGAACAGATTTCTATTTCCGTTCTTATACCTATGCTGCGTATTTGTATTTGCCCGTATGGTGCTAATATTCGAACGAACCGTATGATAGTGTTATCAAGCAATATAACCGAAAAACTATTCGTGCAATGATCCCTGTCATACAACCATTCCATATTCTCGTGCTTGCCTTGACCGGCTGGCTTAACCGCCACTGCGACGTTAAGTCGTCAATTCTACTGTTGTAATTTAAAGGAGGAGATAGACAACCATGGTGTAGTGTCACCTGTTTCCGCACTGGGGGTGCGTCACTGGCAACGGTGGGGTTCCAAGCACTCAGTCAACGTAGCGGCGGTGAGTAGCACACTGACCGATGCGGCGGGAAATGATGGGTATGGGCAATGTAAGTGAAGTCTCGTTATTACGTATCGTGACAAGCGCGGAGCTAGAGCTACCTTTCGGCTCCAGAGCCAAAAATGGCAACGGTGGTCAGGCAGGCGAGTTTTAGCGGCGAACCTGCACACTTGCAGCACCTCCCGGTATACAGAGGCGTCCTAACCCCATCTGTGGAATTGATATTGACGATAGGCGGTAAGCCTGTATGGCCCTCACTGGTAGTGCAAGGCGTAAATCCGTGAGTATGCCGATTGCAAATGACGCGGAAGGCTGTGCAGGTATGAGATGCTGGAAGAAGCGAACGCCGTCCTGTAATTGGGCGGATAGGGGTTTAGACGTTACCCTACCCCGCAAGGGGGCCGACTTTCTATGAGGGGTGCAACGCCTCCGCAGGTGTTACGTGACGAGAAGCTTGATGTAAATCTTTTGCTTGGGGCATGTTTATAATGAGTAGTGCTGAGCTACAAGCGGCCCAAGGCCGAATGGGTGAGCAATGGACCGGGATCGACTGGACCGCTTGCTTGCGCACGGTAAGATCACTGCAAAGGCGTATTGTCAAATCAATACATACAGGCCACTGGCGCAAAGTCAAACGCCTGTGCTATCTCTTAGTCCACTCGTTTGCGGCCAGAGCCTTAGCGGTCAAACAAGTGACCGAGAATAAAGGGAAGAAAACAGCTGGCATCGATGGCACGGTATGGAGCACACCGGGCCAGAAGATGGAAGCCGTACGCCGTCTGGTCAAAAAACTCATCCGCATTGATATATCAAAATTTTACCAGCTATTGTCCGTGTCACAATGCCTTTGTATTTTGCCTCAAATGAGGCTTAGAATTGGATGATAAATTCGAGTTAACGGTGGGGAATCTTAATGGATTGGGCGCGCATACTGGCTTATATCACTGGGACAGTGGACCAGGAACTCCTTTTGCGTAATGAGTATCTTGCTGCCGAAAACCGGATCCTCAAAGCTCAACTCAAGACGCCGTTGCGACTCACTGACGCGGAGCGAATGGCACTCGCAGAAATCGCGCATCGCCTTGGTCGTAAAGCGCTTGAGGATGTGGCTAATACCGCGAAGCCCGATACCATCATGGGTTGGTACCGAAGGCTGATAGCACGCAAGTTCGACGGTTCCAAGTCGCGCCGTTATCCGGGCCGACCCAGAATTGATGCTGAAATCGAGCAATTAGTGGTGCGCATGGCCAAAGAGAATTCGGATTGGGGCTACGATCGCATTGTGGGCGCCATGGCGAACCTCGGCTACAGGCTGTCCGATCAAACGGTGGGCAATATTCTGCAGCGCCATGGTATTCCGCCTGCACCGGAGCGTAAGCGGACGACGACTTGGGCCGACTTCATTCGTGCACATATGGCTGTACTTGCGGGTACAGACTTTTTCTCCGTGGAGGTACTGACGCTGCGTGGGTTGGTCACTTACTACGTGCTCTTCTTTATCCGTCTGGAGAGCCGTCGCGTTGAGATTGCTGGGATCACGCAACATCCCAATGAAGCCTGGATGAAACAAATCGCCAGGAATGCCGCCATGGATGAGTGGGGCTTCCTTGACGGACGCCAGTATCTCATCCATGATCGTGACACTAAGTACTGTCAGTCATTTCGGGATATCATCGAATCCGGTGACGTCAAAACACTGCCTCTCCCTGCTCGCAGTCCGAACTTGAATGCATTTGCTGAGCGCTGGGTGAAATCGGTCAAGGACGACTGTTTGTCGAAGCTGATTCTGTTTGGCGAAGCATCCTTGAGATCTGCACTCCGTGAGTACATTGTCCATTATCATGTCGAAAGAAATCATCAAGGTAAAGGTAATGTACTGTTATTTCCAACCGCTACTAAAATAATGAGGCGTGCTGACGGATCAGTCGGTTGTAAAGAACGTTTGGGTGGGCTGCTGAAGTATTACCATCGGGAAGCCGCATGAGTATTTTGACCACACGGCCATGAAAACGAGTTACCAGTCCGGCGATTAATCCCGGGTGACAATAATCTGAGCGCAGCGCCTGAAGCGGGTATTCAATATCGACATAGAAACCTGCTCCAAGTGTGGTGGTGCTGTTAGGGTTATCTCCTGTATCGAAGATCCCGTGGTTATCGACAAGATACTCACCCACTTGGCTAAGAAGGCTGCTGTGGCTGATCCGATGGTGTTACCGCAAAGCCGGGCATCTCCGCAAAAGAACCTGTTCGACTGATTTTCCGTGCACCCCTTTCCGCTTCAAGAAACTGCAGCCATTGCGGTGGCGGCAAGGCCCTCATTTTACTTGCTCCTCAAAAATCTGTGCTCTTCCAGAGAATAACCTCTACAAATAGTGGGCTTCGACGAGAATACGCGGTTCGAAAGGTGATACATGGCACCATCAAACACTATTTCGGTGTTATTGATACCTCTCGACTTAGGGGAAAAGGGCGTTTATGTTTCCTATACAAATAGGAGTTCGACATGAAGCACCGTTCGATAATAATAGGCATAATCTTTTTGTTTTTCATCGCGTCGCTAGTAGCAAGCGTAGGAGCTGCGCAGGCAGCGGGAGCGACGGAGACCAATTTCGGAACCTTTCCCCGTGACCTACAGAGTTACGACGACAAGACCGCAGACAGTATCCTGGGGATCTTAACAATCCGCGCTCGCCAAGAGCCCTTTAATGTGGTTGCCACCCTCCTATTTTTCTGCGCCATTATTCATACGTTTCTGACCAGCAGATTTTTAGCGATTTCCCATAAATGGGAGCACGAACACAATGAGAAAATAGCAAAAGGACTGGTGCCTAAGCATTCGGTTCACTTCGGTGCCAGGTTATTCCATTTTTTCGGAGAAGTAGAAGTCGTCTTCGGCCTTTGGGCCGTGGCTTTGTTTACAGCCATCTTTGTCTTTTTCGATTGGTCTACCGTGGTGTTTTATGCCGATGAACGAGTGAATTTCACAGAGCCCGCGTTTGTGGTGGTCATAATGACCTTGGCAGCGACTCGGCCTATCTTGAAACTCACCGAAACCATCATGTGGAAAATGGCCAACCTCATGGGCGGGACCCTGACTGCATGGTGGTTTACCATTCTCACTATTGGTCCCATTCTGGGTTCTTTCATCACTGAACCGGCGGCCATGACTATCTCAGCACTTTTACTTGCCGATAAGCTATATGCATTAAAGCCTAGCGAGCGGTTCAAGTACGGCACCATAGGATTATTGTTCGTCAACATTTCCGTCTGTGGAACCCTGACCCATTTTGCCGCCCCACCGGTTTTAATGGTAGCCAGTCCGTGGGACTGGAATATGGCATATATGTTCACCAACTTTGGCTGGAAGTCGGTAATCGGAATACTCGTATCCAATGGACTATACTTTCTCATCTTTAGGAAAGAGCTTTCCCAACTGCAGCAAAAATTCAAACTTCGTAATCTGAAAAATGAAATCCAGAGGCGATATCTGGATCGTAGAGAGGTTGAAGACGAATTTGATCAAATCGCAACTCGTGTAGACAATGAAACAAGATTTACTAATACTTTCGAGCAGAAACTCGAAGAGACTGCCCTTCAGATAAAGGAACGATTGAGAGATCGCCTCAGGGAGCGCTACATGGCCGATATCTTGAAAGAAGGCCTGGATCAATCTCTGCTCAGTGAGGCTTTTGAGCAACGATTTGAAGAAATCAAACTCGCTGCAATGCGCAGATCATTTTCGGGCTTGTTGCCCGAAGATCAACGTCCACCTTTCGAGGATCCGGATTGGGATAAACGTGATGATTCAGTACCAGCATGGGTAACCCTCATACACCTAATATTCCTGGGCTGGACGGTGTTGAACGCCCATAATACAGAGCTGTTCATTCTCGGTTTCTTGCTCTTTCTTGGCTTTGCCATAGTGACTTCGCCTTACCAGAATCGAATCACCCTGAAACCAGCGCTTTTAGTCGGTTTCTTCTTGGCCGGTCTTGTGATTCACGGCGGAGTTCAGGGGTGGTGGATTGAACCAGTTCTCGGAAATCTGAAAGAAATTCCGCTCATGCTGGGAGCGACAATATTAACCGCTTTTAATGACAATGCAGCAGTGACCTTCTTGAGCACCCTGGTACCAGGATTTACCGACAACCATAAATATGCGGTAGTCGCGGGTGCAGTTGCCGGTGGTGGTTTAACTGTGATTGCCAATGCTCCGAATCCCGCAGGACAGTCGATTCTCAAGAAGTATTTTAAAAACGGAGTTTCTCCAGTCGGTCTGCTATTAGCGGCGATAGTCCCCACAGCCATCGTTTGGTTAGTCTTTTTGATCTTCCGGTGAACCTTTACAGACCAAAGTGCTTGCATTGATTAAGCTGCCATTGCCCGCGCGTTGTCATCGGAAAACACCGCAAACAAAAGCTGCGGTAAACCGGGTTTAGCAAGGATTTCTCAGTGCGCCGTGAAAGGCGCAGTTCTTCAGTGGGTGAAATTCCCACCCGGCAACTGTCGCTCCAGCCGGTAGCAATCGGGAATGACCGCTCCGTGTCGTTTGCGGACTGCTACGATGCTCAGCCGGGAGGTCGGCTATGCGCTTGTTGCTGCCGGTCATTTCGTGACCGCGAAGGTCAGGTTATGGCCGGTTATGTCCCTTCCTGGCCCAGCAGAACACGGGAACTCAAGGCTCGGCGAACGGCAGGTTACCCGCCAAACTCGGTATTACAGGGAACGGTTATATTAGAACTTCTGCAAGGAGCAGAACCGACCCAACCCAGACGTACACGTTTTTTCGTTAAATGTCAGGAATGTACTGAAATAGGTCATTTGCTGGTAGCTAACACCTCAATTCTGTAATCATTCAGTCTGACAATCTGGCAGCCGATAACTAGTAGAACCGATTTGGCTTTGTTGGTGTTTTTTCACTATTTTACAATAGATTGCATCAAAAGGATTATCATGGAACTTATCCAGAAAAAATTATCGAACAACACCAAATTTGTGTTTGGTGGCGAAAAACTGCAGTACACACTGAAAGATAATACTGGAAGTCAATCATTTGCTGTTGAGTATTCTTCGATACCGTCAGAGCTGTCCGAGTTCATAGAGCAGAACGTTTGGTATAGAAATGTCGGAATCGCTTGGTTAATCATTAGCGGCTTTCAAATGGCGCATTGGTACAGTGAGCTTGGGACACTGAAGGTTTCTCTATGGTTATTGCTCGGCATAGTATTTTTTGCTATCTACATGCTAGCCAAAACTGAATATTCAATACTCAATACTGATAATGGAAGAATATTCATAATAAAGGATGTAAAGCACGACCAGATACTGGAAGAAATACATAGCCGAAAAAGAGGTCAGCTGCTTTCTTGGTATGGAGATATCAATTATTCAAATGACCCAAACAATGAGCTGGCCAAATTCAATTGGCTACTAGATCAAGGTGCAATAACTGAATCCGAACGTAGCGAGATGGAAAACAAACTTCGCTTATATCATGAGAAAAGTGTTCGGGATATGAATCCCGCTCCTGATAAATTAATCAACTAAGTTATCCAAATAATACCTTCATCCTGGCACCTAAATACGACGCAGCTAGTGGTTCACATTTGAATGACCGGAGCAAAGTCGCCGTTCACGGAAATTTGGCGAACGGCAACTACTGGCCGGTTAAGGAAGTACTGCAGTCCTTCTCAGCGGGGTTTTCAATGTCCGGGTGACGGCAGGTAACCGCCCGAAACACGTCCTACATGCTTTCCTAATATTCGATTTCTCTAAAAGAGCAAGTAGACCCGAAGTTGCCGTTCGTTAATAAGTTTTCTTACAGTGTTCAGTTGAGTCTTGTTGCCCATCGTCCATTATTTGTTCAAATATGCTTTTAGCATGTATTCTCTACACTTCCAAAAATAAAATAGCGTAAGGAGGAGTGATCAATGAACGAACCAACAATGAAATCTGCGAGTCCTGCCTGTCTATCCCTATTTGCTGCGGCTGTTCTAGTCTGTTTATCGCTACCGGGGTATGCCGCTAAGATGCGGGCTAGCGCCGACATAAAGGGTTGTACCAGTGAGCTAATTTCGGGAAGCGCGACACTTACCGAAGAAAATACGGAAGAAGGTATCAAAGAGGTAACTATTCGTCTAAAGGTAGAGGGCTTACTTGATGGCAAGCATGCGGTGCACATTCACGAAACAGGTGCCTGCGAACCCTGTGGTGCTGCCAAAGGTCACCATGATCCAGGGCCTTTCGGACAGACGCGGCCCGATAGTGCAGGTGACGAGGTTCCCGCCAGTGATATCAACCACCCTTACCACATGGGTGATCTTATCAATATCGAGGTCAAGAACGGTAAAGGCATCATGGTGCATACGACCAATCGAATCACCTTGTCACCCGGCCGCCTGAGCATTTTGGACGAGGACGGTAGTGCCTTCATTATTCACACCAAAGAAGACACCTACTGCGACGAGGAGAGCGATCTCAAAAAGGGTTGTGCTGGTGGTGCGCGCGACGCCTGCGGTGTCATAAGACTTGATTGAAGTTCGCAATTTCGAACGATTCAATAAAGTACCTGCGGTTAACAATGGCGGCCTTCGGGCCGCCGTCTTATTGGGTTGAGGAACGGCAACTTCTGGCCGGTTTTCACCGTTGCCGATCCCAATAACCGTGGTAGATAGCGAAGACGTTGAACGGCGGTTAGCTGCCCGAACTCGGACCTAACAAGAGAATACCTGAGTATTTCACTCAGATGACCTTAGAAGATGAGTCGGCTGTTTAACCGAATAGCAACCACGGGCACAGTCGCTCGATGGATACTTGCCGCTGCGCGGTCTCCAGATTTCTGATTGCCGGTATAAAGCGCAGCGCCTATGTGCAGGATGCGCGCAGGAATATTATCGAATGGGAAAGTCAGTACCGGGCCACCGAACAAGCACCATAGCCCGCTACGATTGCGCCTGGATCAACTATTGACTATCCCATGCGCGTCGCTATCCAGAAGCCTATCAGAATCGAAGCCGGAACAAGTTGTCGACGACCCTCGGCTCATCCAATCCGTTTCGCCGGTGGATATCGTCACCGATCGGTTTCAGTGTGAAGCGTGGATCGGCACCACGACGAGAATCGGCGATACCAGTTGTCAAGTTATGACGATCCGGGCGCGCAAAGCCGGGGAACAGCGCGCTGGAGAACACATTATCCGTTTGAGAGGGAGACACCTTCTCGGGGGCCACGCTCATGCCGGTTAAGACGGAGGCATCACCCGGATCAGACAGGCTGCCACCAAGAACAACCAGGCGATCGTAGCCTGTGTCAGCGGTTGCTGCAGCTGGCAGGAGACATGCGACTGCCAGGATGCAGATTGGGTGGAGAAATCTGTTGAATATCTTCATGATAGTGCTCCGGGCTTCGTTGACTGGTTTATCCCGCCAAGCGGTTCTGCGGCACGTGCGGGCTGTTTGTGTGTTGCAGGTCTATTCCAGCGCGAAGCTCGCAATTAATCCTGATGAAGTGGTGATCTTGTTCTGATGGTTTCCTCCCAGGGCAGGGAGACTTTTTTTCAAATCGATAAAATCAACAATTACAGTGCGTTATGATGGTTTTGCGCTGCGGGGGGAATTCCTGCTGGCAGTTGAATACGAAGCGTGTTGCAGTGGAGGAAAGGCTCCCGACGGGGCGGTACCTGGGCTACCGGTCGTTCTATTGGTATTTGTTGGACTTGGTATGCTGCAGCTGAGACCTTCCTGGGATCGCTGGGAGGGGCAAGTTGGCCGAACTTTACCGTATGCCACAGCGCTAGGCCGTGGCGCTGCTGTCCCGACGAACGGTGAGTTTCGGGCCAGAACCCGGGCTGTTAGTCTCGTTCCAAACAAGAAGGCTAATATAACCAGTTGCCCATAATCTGGAAGCTCGCCGAATAGACGTACCCAGACTGGGGGTGAATGTCTTGAAAGTACGGGGGATGCCTCAGCTCAGTACATCCAAGCGATGATCCGCAGTCATCGACCTAACGAAATCCTTGAACTTGCCGACCTAAGCACAGTAGTAGGCACAGGAGCACTGCCTGCTCATTCGCAAATAGGCTCGCAACATTCGGTCGCGCTGAAGGCGAACGCCAAACTCGGAAAGCGATGCAAGGGTCTGGGCGATTCACCCAGTTCTCGGCAAGCTAATTTGCGTACGTAGCGCCATTTTGCATCTCGCCTGAATCCAAGCAACATATTGAATTAATGATGAAAGAACATTCCAATAGCGGCTTTCTCCTTGGCGACCAGCACATCGAACCGGCTCGCTGTGCCATTCAGACAACGGAGGGAGAGATTCGCATCGAACCTCGCGTAATGGATGTCCTGATGCTGTTGGTCACCCACGCGGGTCAGGTGGTCACCCGCGAGGAATTCATCAAGAGCGTATGGGGTGGGACTTTCGTTACCGACGAGGTGCTTTCCCGCTGTGTTTACCGAATACGACAGGCGCTGGGTGATAACCCCAAGCAACCCCGTTTCATCGAAACTGTGCCCAAACGAGGTTACCGTCTGATCGCCCCTGTGCGCAAAAATGTCGCAACAGCGGAGGAAGTGACAGCGTCCGCGCAGGACACTCTCCCGGATTCAGCGATCACACAACAAATGCGTTCCGTAACTGGAGGCCGTGGCCTCGCAAAGCGGAGAAGGCTTTACTGGATCGCGCCTGTTGCTGCCGTCTGCGCCCTTGTGATCGTGTATCTAGTCCGGCATGCAAGCACGCCACAAGAGGCATATACCGCGATAGTCCATGATAATGGCGAGAACAATCTAGCCTCAGTACATCCAACAGCCATTCAAAACAGGGACTCGATTGCCGTACTGCCATTTGTCAACATGAGTCAAGATCCGGAGCACGATTATGTCTCCGATGGATTAACGGAAGAACTCATAGGTCTGTTGACCAAGGTGCCACATCTAAAGGTTGTGGCTCGCACCTCTACCTTCATGTTCAAGGGCAAAGGGGAAGACGTGCGTCGGATTGCGGAGTTACTCGGTGTGAATAATGTGCTGGAAGGTAGTGTGCGTATAGCAGGGAACCACATCCGAGTCGCGACTCAGCTAATCGATGCAAACACGGGCTATCACATATGGGCAGAGACTCTTGACTTGGAGTTTAAGGATATATTCACAGTTCAGGAGAAAATCGCCAGCGCGATCGTCAGAGCACTGAAGGTTTCGCTTGAGACGGGTGACGCAGTTCAGGGTATTACCGGCCGCGAGGCACCGACGGCTGATATGATTGCCTATCGATTTTACCTTCAGGGCCTTTACCACTGGAAACGGCGTGGCGAATCCTCCATCCGCAAGAGCATCGATCTTTTCAGAGCGGCCATAGAACGTGACCCAACATTCGCTCAGCCTTACCAAGCGCTCGCGACTGCCTACCTTGTGCTACCTTTTTACTCGCGCGAATCAAGCGCAACGGCTTTTGAGCAGGCCGCAGCGGCAGCGAACAACGCGCTGAAACTTGAGCCGTCGCTGGGCAAGGCCCATGCGGTGCTTGCATTTATCAGTCTGAAGCGCTGGGACTGGTCGACAGCTGAACGGCAGTTTCAACTTGCTTTAGCGACTGAGCCGAACGATCCCACCATACACCAGTGGTACTCGGAGTTCCTGAGTTACGTCGGATATCTCGACGCGTCGACCACGGAAGCACTCCGCGCTCGGGAACTGGACCCGGTATCGCCGGTGGTCAACGACCGCCTCGGCGTAACCTACCTCTGGTCAGGTGAATACGAGCTAGCAGCGGAACAGTTCCAGACCGCCACGGAACTTGGCCTAAGTCGTGACGCGTATGATCAAGCGTATGCATTGCTGTTACTTCATGATGGCCAGATTGATGAGGCTGTTAGTCTGTATGAAAAGATCCTCGGTAAGCTCGGTCTTGACACGGACTGGGTACGCCCTGTGGCGGAAGCCACCAAAGATCCGGCCTTGATACCTCGGGCGCTCGAAGCCGTGGCACTTGCGCGGGCAGATAGCTCACTTCCCGATAGCATCGTTCTTTACGCCGCAGTGCTGCTGAAGCAACCGGATCTGGCATTCGAGGTGGCAGAGAACGCGCTGGCCGATAAGTCATTGACAGTGGAGTTCATCTTCGGGCCTGAAGCCAAGATACTTCGTCGTGATCCGCGTTTTCCACGGTTGCTGACTGCACTCGGACTCGACAAGCACTGGCACGAACATGGTTGGCCGGAAATCTGCCAGCTGCGACTCGAAACTGTGATTTGTAACTGACACCCGGGCGCCGTAGGCCCCAACCCCTTGCGCAATATCCTCCGCTGCAGCCTCCCGGAGTGATCGAATACACGCAACGCGCTTCGTATTCAACCTTCTGGCAGCGAGTCGCTACACCTGCCAGAAAGCCATAACAGACTGATATTTAGTCTGATTTAGGTTATAAAAAACTTCTCCCTTTTTCCGGGAAGAAACCCTCAGAAAAATATCACCCTCTCATCATGAATAGCCGGCAACTTCGCGCCGTAATTGAGTTGTACACGAACGGCCCGCTCGTGCTTTACAACGGTGCAGCGGGATTTATTAGCCAACAAAGAGCGGAGTACAACCATGAAAACACTCAAACGGGTTCTAAATGCAGCCTATATCCTGATCGCCACGTGGCTGATGCCGGCCGTAGCGTCCGCGGGTACAGACTACCATCGCCTGGTGGTTTTTGGTGACAGCCTTTCCGATCCGGGTAATGCCTACGTCCTAACCGGCGCGAGTCTGGTGCCACCCTATACAAACCTCATCCCGGAGGCCCCCTATGCGCGTGGTGGCCACCACCTTACAAATGGCGCCACCTGGATCGAGCAGCTGGCCAAACAAATGGAACTGCAGGATAGCGTCGGTCCAGCCCTTCGTGAGCCAGGGGGGTTCTCGAATTATGCCGTCGACCGTTCACGCGCGTGTTCGCAGAGCCCATCACCCTCTCATATTGACCTAACTGGGCAGGTGAGCATGTTTCTGAGTGACTTTAAATCTGCCCCAGCGGACGCCCTTTATGTGATATTTATCGGTGGAAACGACATACGAGATGCCTTGGCTAGTCAGAAGCCAGATCTCATCGGATGCGCATTGAATTCAATCCAATCCAATCTTATGGCATTGATCAATGCAGGCGCCAATTCGTTTCTTGTCGCCAACGCGCCAAACCTGGCCCAGGTACCGGCAGTTGCCCTGCTGGGGGCGGAAGCTCAGACGGCTGCAACAGGGGCGTCCTCCATGTTCAACCAGTATCTGGAGTTGATGCTTTCTCAGTTCGAAGCTATGTTCAACGGACAAGTCACATTCTATCGCATGGATACCTTCGGCCTGATCACACAGGCTTCGATTAGCAATCCACACCTGAACGTCGCGGATCCTTGCATCGATGTCTTCTCAGGGACAGTGTGTTCTCCAGCTAATGACTATCTGTTCTGGGATGGCATCCACCCGACAGTAACCGGACATGCCCTGATCGCCGAAGAGGCTGCCAGCGCCCTCGGGCTTCAGTAGTCATCTGGTTCATTTTAGAGCCGACGTTTTGCGTAAATCATGACAAGTGTAATCGCGATGAGTATTACTTTTCTAGTCACTGGTCTGCCGTCACTCAACTGCGCCTTGCGAGGCATGTGGATCGGTCGGTGGAGGGGCGGGCGTGTTACTGCCGCTTGCCTCATCACCGTCCTCGCGGGAGGCTGCGCCTCAAACTACGCGCCCAAACCAGACTTCGAGTCAGTCGAGACAATCGGTGTCGTTCTGCCGGATGAATCGAGTAAACCTTTGGAGGCTGGAGACACGATCCAGCTTTATAACCGCACGGTCGGAGAAGATAGACTCAAAAATTCGGCCGTGGGCGCTGGCACAGGGGCAGCGGTAGGGGCTGCTTTAGGCGTCGGTGGAGCCGCACTCACCGGCTGTGCACTTAGCGGCACTTGGGCACCACTTTGCTGGATAATGTTTGCGGGTGGTGGCGCCGTTCTTGGCGGTGGTACGGGCGCAGTCGCCGGGGCGACCGTAGATACCCAGGAACAAGTGGAGGTCGCGGCGCTTCATCGCTACGAAGTCAACAAAGTGCTTCCTGCACTACAGCGCGACTACCTTACCCGATCCGATTTAGAGGCACGCACGCTGCGACTCGTCCGCCAGCGGAATCCGGCCATCCGTTTTATGCCGGCAGTCTCCGAGGGAAACCGATACCGTTTGGTCGCGAAAGAAACACTGAAGCGACCCTATACAGATGTCAACTTGGTGCTCTCTGAGCTGCGTGTGCAGTTCGTTGGCAAGGCCAAGAATGATCCCAAGATTGCACTCAAAGTTCATACGCAATGGGCGCTCAAAAAGTACGATTCGTCAGAAAACCTGAACAGTAATTGGGACGTACTGACAGGTGACTACCAATCGACGAAGCATCGTCTCTCGGAATGGCTGGATGACGATGGCTCGCTGCTTATGAGCGAGGTCGATAAGGGACTGGACGAGTCACTAACCAACGCCTTTTCAAGTCTCGGGCCTAAAACTGAGGAAGAAAGGTGGGCACATGCCTCCAGCGATGACTCTTTCTGATAATTTCAGGCTTGCAGTGGTAAGCAGAGGCCCTGAGTGGTCCCGGAGGGATGTCCAGAAAGTGCTGTTGGCACTCGGTCGCGGTGCTGCCCGTGATCCTATTTGGCTGCGGCGGTGGCAGCGGCGATGGCGATGATAATACGCGCGCCAGTCCCACCGACGGGGTTGTTAGACGTATTTTCACTTTGTCACGAATCTAGGGGGTACGAGTAGTGGGCAGGATATGCAGTCATTTCAATCTGTGTGCTTTAGGTGTTTTGTTGTTTTTCGCAGTGTTCCTTGCTGCCTGCGGTGGTGGCGGTGGGGGTGGTACGTCTGCCGCCGAAGCGAGCGGCTTTGCGGAACCTGTTCTCGTAGCAGACCTCGCTAGCGTGGCTGCTGTTGCCGCAGGATGGGCGCATAGCTGTGCAGTGGACGGCGCCGGACAGACCTGGTGCTGGGGCGATAACGAGTACGGCCAAGTGGGCTGCAAGGGTGACAGCGGGTTGGTGAATGCCGGCCCCCCCAACATCGACACACCTTGCGTCGTAGACTCTGCTACACCGCCCATGCAGCTGGCCAGTATCGCGGCCGCCAGAGTTGAGACCTGTGGCCTCGATCTGTCCAACAACACGATCTGCTGGGGTTACGGCATTCCATTCGCCACAGCCCGCGAGCCCATCGAGCCGACGCCTGTGGACACCACAGAACCCTTCACGCTGCTGCGCGGGCCGATGGGAGATCCCGGCATGTGTGGTGTTAGCCAGCACGGCGCTCGTTACTGTTGGGGGCAAGGCGAGACGACCGCCGAGCGGCTGGTCCCGCAGTTGCAGGACGACAGCGGCTTGCAGTTCGTCGATATCGCTCTCAGTGAGGGATGGGGCTGCGGTGTGACCGCAGAGGTCGAGGTCTGGTGCTGGGGCAGCAACTGGTTTGGCCAGCTGGGCATGGGGACCGTTGGCCAGTTCGATGGCCCGTTGGAGTCGGAGACGCCCGTTAAAGTTGTGGGCGATCGCTCCTACGTGGCAGTCGCGGCGGGGCTGATGCACGCCTGTGCGCTGGATAGCGGGGGCGCGGCCTGGTGCTGGGGTCTCATCCCTGGTGGTGATACCGCCTACGGCACGCCTCAGCCGGTACCCGGAGACCAGCGCTTCGCTGCCATCTTTGCCGGGGGACAGTTCACCTGCGGCGTGGCCGCTGACGGACAGGCTTGGTGTTGGGGACTCAACTTCTCCGGCGAACTCGGTAACGGTGGCTATCAAGACTCGCTGGCGCCGGTACCGGTCACGGGTGGACTGTATTTTTCGACCCTGGCGCCCGGCGGGATCCACGTCTGCGGCATAACGACGGACCAGCAGCTGTATTGCTGGGGTAATAATGCGTCTGGCCAATTAGGCCGCCCTCAATGAGGGATCGGTTAACGTGGCAAGAGCCCGGAACGGTGCACAGTAGCCAGAACCCGGCGGTCCCTAGCCTGCCGAATTGTGGCAGCTATCGTTGGTTTCTCGGGCTGGACGAGCACTGGGTCTGCCCAGCTACACTGAAACGGCGTAGGCTGTGCAATACGAGTAATGTAATTTAGGGTGATGCCATGAATACTGCAACTTTGCGAGCATTGGGTTCTGACTCAGCGTTAGATTCTCTACGTGATGCCCTAGACCTGAGTATCATTCGGGAATGGAAGAAAGGAGAGACAAGAAGACTTGGCGGTGTGTATGAGATATCTGGATTTAATGCTGATGTTGTTGCTGACGCAGAGAATCCGTCATCGCTCGTCGAAGAGATTAGGGAATTTCTGAATAGCTGCCTGGCTAAAAGAATACTGTTTTCTTCGTCTGAGCTATCATCCCAGTTGGATATTGGTGTTTCAGTGGGAGGTTCTGAACAATTTACTGCGAGTGTTGTCTTTTCACCCGAAGACCTGGAGTCTTTTTCCAAGCTCGGGCTAGAACTCAGCATCAGTGCTTACCCGACATCTGATGATGGCGAATAGACAGTCGCATAATAGATCGCCCCAGTCGGACGGCTTCGCGACAGCTGGCCTCAACCGTCAGATGTCATCAATACCGATGGCAGAAGCATTACAACGATGTATTTTTGTCGCGCCAACGACGCCAACGTTCTGCCTCCTGCGCATCAGCCCTGTCATGTCTGCTGTGTCGTGCCATACCCTACCCCTCCAAGTCATTGACCAAACAAATGGGGTGTTGCACTGATCGATTGAATTCACTCCCGCTAACAGGCGGTTCATGATCCGTTACCGTCGTTGAGTATTTGAAATCCAAATCGGTATCGCCCCACCCAAATGATACGCAATGCTGAAAAGCAATCAGTAATCCGTGCGCCTCAGAGCAAGCGGACGGATCAATTCGTTGTCATCTGTTTCGTCTCTACAATAAGGTACAGGGCTTCAAAGCCGCTATATCCTTATGGTCATGTTTATCTGGCCATGATAACGAGCCACAGCAGCTTTAACATATTGTTTTAATGAGTAAATAAAAATCACCCATTGTGTCTCACCGTTAAAGGAATAAGGGACGTGAGATCGCGTTGATTTAGCTGCTACCGCATTTGTAGGGAGATCGTTTTATGACAATGGCCAAGATAGCGCGATCCCCTGAAGCGGCGTATACAGTCGCTGTTGTCGCTGCCGTGTGGATCGGAGGCTTTACGCTCTGGACGGGTGCATTACTGCTGGCCAACGCGTACGTGGAGTTTGTTGCCGACTTACCATCAGAGACTGCACTTACCATTGCGCTCTCGCGCAACTATGTTCCGTTTGCGTTCGCGGCGGTGTGCACGGGGTTACTTGCCTACCTCTTGGCAACGCGGCGCGCCCACATTCTTTCGGCGTCAGTCGTAATACTCACCGTCACTTTACTCTGTTTGGCTTTTGGCTGGTTTACATTGGTGACACCCATGGTGAAATGCCAGAACTTCTGGCCAGAGTGGCCGCCGCAATCGGCTCAAACTCCCGGTGAATCACGGCTAGCCACGGCGCCAGGTGGCCCGACGGATGGCGGCTGTTGAAAGACTATCGTGCACTGTTTGCGTGAGATTGAGAGCTAAAAAAGGAATATTGAGACGTGAGATCCCATTTATTCAATTAGGAATGCTGACTCGAATGATGTATCGACTTGTTATGACAGTAACGATTCTTATGGCCAACTTCCTGGCGACTGCAGTGCATGCCGAAGACTTGCCATCAAGAACGCCGCATGATGTTGTCAAGACTGATTCCCCCTCGGCTAGTGCGCATCCGAAACAACTCGTCGCCTTTGGTGATAAGCCACAATCGGACTTGGCTCGTGAAGGTAACAAGCCCATCTATCGCATCTCATGTTTTCCCAGTTTCGCGCCCCCTGTCATCGTCAGGCTCCATGTCAACGAAGCAGGGGATGGAATCGCTTTTCTAAATCGCTGGGGCGTTCGCCGTGCCCTGGATGATCGGCAGTATCATCGCGAAGGCACGCAATATAACGTCAGTGCTCCGGAAGTTTCAAAGTTCCTTGCATTGCTCAAGTCCACTGACTTTTGGAACATGCTGCCAGAACCAGACTCTCCTCCCGATTATGATGGAAGTACATGGATACTAGAGGGTATAAGAAACGGAGAAACTCACGTGGTATCTCGTCGGAGTCCGAAACAGGGGCGTTTTCGTGATACTGGACTTCTTCTGATGAAGTATGTGGGTCTGGACTCATGTGAAGCTCTTGGTCACCTCGGTCAGTATAAACTTCACAAACTGGAATACCTGGGGTTAATAGTTATGGGAGATCCGCCCAAACCGTTTCCGTTCGTGAAGACACCCGAAGGTGATGTGGTGCGGGTTCAAATCGGGAGTGGGATGGGTAGTCCTTGGGGTAAGGTGCTTGAAATAACAGAGGACTACATCGAAACCTCAGAACTTGTACCTGATGGCCAAGGTGGCTTGAGGGAGAGAGAGAACCGTTTATACAGACGCGATTCCAAGTCACAACGTAACCATCTTGGTAAGTAATTGGGGTGTAGCCCTTTGAGGTGAGCGTTCAACGCCTGTGTTCTTGGAGTTTTCGAGACTACGAATGGACGAAAGAGGTCGTTTAGCGCACTTCTAGAATTAATCGCCAATTCATATAGCTATTTGGATATCTGTTTTAACAAGGCGCCCTATCTGAAAGCCCGCTTTTTAGGCTGCGGCAGGATCGAATCGTTGATGTAAGGTTGAACAAATGAGCAAGCTAAAGTGTTTTCTACTGGGTATGTTAGGCGCGATCGTCGTTCTAGCAACTGCCGCCATATTGGCTCCGTTATACTGTGACTACGATGCGCGAGCGGCGCTCTCCGAGAGCCTTCAGCAATTGGCGCTATACCGCGATGCGATTGCAGAGCATGTCACTAAAGAGGGTTCCGTAGAAAGCTCAGGCGTTGAGTTTTTGATACCGTCAGAGGCCTTCACTCAACTGAATGTCGACTACGCCCGCGTCTTTCCCGATGGCACGATTGTGATGCGTCACGCCGAGCACCATCAGATAGTAATATGGGAACCGTCAATGACAGCGGGGCAAATCAGCTGGAAATGCGTTGGTAGCCCTCAGAAAGACGTCCCACCGGAATGCCGATGATATAGGTCTAATAACTGCGCTTGAGTCGCACGCGGCACAGAGGCAACAGGAAACGCTAGTTGTCTTACCGCGTCGACCTGGAACACAACGTTATGTCAGTTTGTCTGTTCATCGGAACTTGGTTTTGTACTTACCCAGAATGTGCAGAATCCAAAGAATTGCGGAAACGGCGGGAACGATAAAGGCCAAGAGACTAATAACCGACGGTGGGCTTTTTCCAGCGTGCAT
>Ga0193947_1000054_pt1 | contig 21476 bp, 14 predicted proteins | sample FRT_01_MG_FD_161267 | JGI IMG/M metagenome (GOLD analysis project Ga0193947, IMG submission 161267) | Sediment microbial communities from the Broadkill River, Lewes, Delaware, United States - FRT_0-1_MG | ecosystem: Environmental > Aquatic > Freshwater > River > Sediment | place: USA: Delaware... | reverse complement strand
CTCGAGCTGTTGCAGTGCCCCCTGCGGATCCTCCATCTCGTAGGCGGCCAGCGCGCTGGCGCGGCGCTGCGATATCACGGCGTTCGGGCCCGACTTGACCTGCGAATACAGCCGCAACGCCCGCTCGTGCTCATTGCGCACGTCCGCGATACGCGCGAGGTAATACAGCGCGTCCATCGTGAACCGGCCGCTGGCGAGCAGGTCCTGGAAATCCGCCCACGCGGCATCGAGGTTCTCGAGCCGGAAGTTGATGATAGCCATCATCCGCAACGCGTCCGCCCGCGACGGCTGCTCGAGCAATATCTGGTTGATCTGGCTCAGCGCATCGTCGTCGCGGCCGGCCGTCATCATCATCAGCGCGAGTTCCATGCGCGCATCCGGATCCGGGTCGGGGTCGTCGCCGATCAGCCGTGCCGTATATTCGATCGCCTCGTCCTGCCTGCCCGCGAGCAGCATCGTGCGTGCATAGAGGAGCTTTGCCTTGGTCCAGTCAGGATCAAGCTCGATTGCCCGCAGGACGCGCTCCTCGGCGTAGTCGGTATCGCCGGCCTGCATGGCGAGGACGGCCGTCGCGTACTGCGCGTATGCCGACTTTTTATAGGGCTTCGCGAGCCGGCGCATGACCTCGTCGGCGGCCTCGGGATCCTCCTCGGACAGAACCTGTACCAGCGACAACAGGCGGACATCCGGTTCCTCGTCGCCGCGCTCGATCAGCTTCTTGAAATTGCGCCGCGCGGCGCGCATTTCGCCGAGGCGCAGCTGCAGCTGCGCGACATAAAGCAGGGCCTCGTCGCTGTCCTCGTCGAGCTCCAGCCAGCGTTCAGCCGCCAGCAGGGCCTCGTCGTTGAAGCCGAAGCTGTAGCCTACACGTGTCGCCTGCCGCGCAATGTCCACGCTCTCGCTGACCTGGGCGGCCTTCCGATACTCTTGGACCGCCTCCAGGAATTCGCTGCCCTGCAGCGCGAGTTCGGCCTGCAGCAGGTGCGCAGCGGCCTCGCTGCGGGCCTTCTCGTCATCGGCCAGGGCAATAGGGCAAAATAGGGTTAACGCCGTCACGGCCCAGAGGGCGGACAGCCATCGTAGCTGTTGATGCATTGGTGTTTGTCTGATCATCCCATCGCGGCCGTGTCACTGCCTGAGCCGCGATAATGTGGTGTATGAGTAACACAGACAAGGAACTGTGCCTTCAGTTCGCTTATGATACTTACCCAGTGACGAATTCCTCCCGGTACCGGACCGGTGCCGTACCTTAATCTGATATGCCGCTCAAAATACTCGGGCTGAACCATAACACGGCACCTGTCGAAATTCGCGAGCAGGTCGTATTCGCTGGGGACCAGATTCCCGGCGCGCTGCAGGCTGTGCGCGACATCCACGGCGTGGAGGAAGCCGTGCTGTTGTCGACCTGCAACCGCACCGAGTTTTACGTGATGGCGGACCACGACGGCCGGCGGCGCCTGCAGGAATGGCTGCACGATGCGCACAACCTCGACCCGTCCTTCGCCAACACGCTGTTCGAACTGGACGACGACGCGGCGCTGCGCCATATCTTCAGGGTCGCTTGCGGGCTGGACTCGATGGTACTCGGCGAGCCGCAGATCCTCGGCCAGCTCAAGGACGCCTTCCGCGATGCGGAGGGCGCGGGAACCGTCGGCAAGCAGCTTTCGCGGCTGTTCCAGCACACCTTCTCGGTCGCCAAGAAAGTGCGCACCGACACCGAGATCGGCACAAGCCCCGTGTCCGTGGCCTATGCCGCCGTGACCCTGGCACAACAGTTCTTCTCCGATTTCAGGAAGCACACGGCGCTGCTCGTCGGCGCCGGCGTCACCATCGAGCTCGTCGCCAAGCACCTGAAGCGCAAGGAGATCGGTCGCCTGTTCGTCGCGAACCGCAATATTGCGCGTGCGCACGACCTGGCCAACCAGTTCGGCGGCTTCGGGCTCGCGCTCTCGGACCTCGAAGGCACGCTCCCCGAGGCCGATATCCTGATCAGCTCCACCGCAAGCCCTACGGCGGTCGTGACGCTCCCGCAGATGGAGGCGGCCATCAAGGCGCGCCGCCGCAAGCCGATCTTTGCCGTCGACATCGCCGTGCCGCGCGACATCGAGGCCGGGATCAGCAAGCTCGACGACGTCTACCTGTACACGATCGACGACCTCAACAAGGTCGTACTCGAGGGCCAGGGCAACCGCGAAGCGGCAGCCCGCGACGCTAACCGGATTCTCGACGAGGAAATCTCGCGCTACCTGAGCATGGAGCGTGCCAAGCAGGTTGCACCCCTGATCACGGCATTACGCGAGAACGCCAACTCCGTCCGCGGTGAAATACTGAAACAGGCGCAGAAACGCCTCGCCAAGGGCGCAGACGGGCAGGAGGTGCTCGAGTACGCGACGGCGGCACTCATGAAGAAGATGCTCCACAACCCCAGCGTCAAGCTCCGCGAAGCGGGCGAGAACTCCGACGCCGAGATCATCGCGGCTGCCCGGGCGCTGTTCGGCCTCGAAGAAGAGTAAGCTGCCGCTCATGAAGGAGTCGATACGCCACAAGCTGGAGTCCGTTCGCGATCGCTTCGAGGAACTCGCCGGGCTGCTGGCGGACCCGGAAGTGATCGGCGACCAGAACAAGTTCCGCGAGCTTTCGAAGGAGTACTCGCGGGTCGAACCGGTCGTAAAGATGTTCTCCGATTTCGAGTCCGTCGACGCCGACATGGCCGCCGCACGGGAGATGGCCGAAGACAGCGACGACGAGGTCCGCGAGATGGGCGAGGAAGAACTCGCGACGCTGGAAACACGGCACGAGAAACTCGAGCTGGCGCTGCAAAAAGCCCTCATCCCGCCCGACCCTCACGACGACAGCAACGTCTACCTCGAGATCCGCGCAGGCACCGGCGGCGACGAGGCCGCGATATTCGCGGGCGACCTGTTTCGCATGTACTCGAAATACGCCGAAAACCTGGGCTGGAAAGTCGAGATCCTGAGCGCGCGCGAAGGCGAACACGGCGGCTACAAGGAGATCATCAGCCGCATCACGGGCAGCGGCATCTACGCGGCGCTCAAGTTCGAATCCGGCGCACATCGCGTGCAGCGCGTGCCGGCCACTGAGTCGCAGGGCCGTATCCATACCTCGGCCTGCACCGTGGCCGTGCTGCCCGAAGTCGACGAGGTCGAGGCCGAAGAGATCAACCCTGCCGACCTGCGCGTCGATACCTACCGCGCGTCGGGCGCCGGCGGCCAGCACGTCAACAAGACCGACTCGGCCGTGCGCCTCACGCACCTGCCCACCGGCATCGTCGTCGAGTGCCAGGACGAGCGCTCGCAGCACAAGAACCGGGCCCGCGCCATGTCCCTGCTGCAGGCGCGGCTGCTGGACGCGCAGATCGCGGAGCAGCAGACGGAACAGGCCGAGCAGCGCAAACTGCTCGTCGGCTCCGGCGATCGCTCGGAGCGAATCCGCACCTACAATTACCCGCAGGGCCGCGTCACGGACCACCGCATCAACCTGACGCTCTACAAGCTCGACGAGATCCTGGAGGGCGGGCTGGACCAGGTCATCCAGCCGCTCGTCAACGAGTACCAGGCCGACCAGCTGGCCGCGATCGCTAACTGACCACGCTGCGGCGCCGCATCGACCACGACAGCTTGTGCAGCTCCATCACGAAAAGTACCGGCACGCTGAGGACCAGCAACCACAACCATAGCTCGGCATCGACCGGCTGCGTCGACAACAGGACGTTGCCCGCCGGGAGGTAGGTCATCGTGACGTGGATCGAGAACGCCGCAATCATGCCGAGCATCAGTACCGGGCTGCGCAGGGGCGACATCGCGAATGCGGAGCGCGTCTCCGAGCGGCAGTTGAACAGGTGCACGTTCTCGAACAGCACCATGAGCATGAGCAACGCGTTACGCGAAGCGTCCTCAGACCAGCCCGCGGCCAGACACCACTGGAACAGACCGAAACCGACCACGCCCATGAACAGCGCCGCGACAAGCGTGCGCTCGATCATCAGGCGGTTGAAGATCGACTCGCGAGGCGGCCGCGGTGGTGACAGCCGCTCGTCGCCCACACCCGGCTCGAAGGCGAGCGCGACGTCCTGGATGCCATTGGTCACGAGATTGAGCCACAACAGCTGCACCGGCAGCAGCGGGATGGGCGAGCCGAACAGGAGCGCAAGCGCCACGAGTATGACCTCTGCCGCGCCGGTAGAAATTAACAGGTAGATGACGTTGCGAATGTTGTTGTAGGCGATGCGGCCTTCCTCGATGCCGGCCGTGATCGTGCCGAAGTGATCGTCACTGATGACGAGTTCCGCCGCTTCACGCGCCACGTCCGTCCCCGATTTGCCCATGGCCACGCCGATATTCGCGGCACGCAGCGCGGGCGCGTCATTGATGCCGTCGCCCGTGACCGCCACGAAGTGCCCGGCCTCGCGGGCCGCGTTGACGATCTCCAGTTTCTGGTGCGGCGCCACGCGCGCAAACACTTTCGTACGCGCGATAAGACCCGGCAGCGACCCCGCTTCCGCGGCAACGAGATCGGCGCCCGTTACCACTTCGTCGGCACTGCTCGCGAGCCCGAGATCACGGGAGATGGCCAGTGCCGTCAACGGGTGATCCCCGGTGACCATTACGGTCGCGACGCCGGCTTCGCGAGCCTCGGCCACGGCCTCGCGCACGCCGGGGCGCAGCGGATCGATCATGCCGACAAGGCCCACGAACTCGAGGTCGCCGGGCACGGGTGGCGAATCAGCCACGCCGAGATCCGCGGGGGCCCGGCCCTGCGCCACGGCGAGCACGCGGTAGCCGGCTTCGGCCATCTCCCGCGCCATCGCAAGAGGGGCCTCAGTGTCCTGCCCCGGTGCCAGCATCCCGAGCACCCGCTCGGGCGCGCCTTTCACGTGCACCCGAACCTCGTCGCCATGCCGGTTGAACGTGGCCGCAAACTGGCGTTCGGGCTCGAACGGGATTTCGTTCACCTGCAGGTGTCGTTCCTGCGTGGCTTCCTTGCGCCAACCGAGCTTGTACGCCATGGTCAGCAGCGCTACGTCGGTCGGGTCACCGCGCCACGCCCAGTCGCCATCCCGGCGCAGCAGTTCGCCCTCGTTGCACAGCGTGACGGTGCGCGCGAGGTCAGCAAGATCCGCTGCCTGGTCGGGTTCGATCGGCACACCGTCCGCCAGGAAGCGGCCGTCCGGTACGAAGCCCTGGCCTGTGACTTCATAGACCCGGCCGGCCGGGGAACGTACCTGCTGGACGGTCAGTTCATTGCAGGTCAGGGTGCCGGTCTTGTCGCTCGCGATGAGCGTGCAGGACCCGAGTCCCTCGACCGCCGCGAGCCGTCGAACGATGACGCCTCGCCGCGCCATGCGCGTGGTGCCGATGGCCAGCGCCACGGTCAGAGCGACGGGAAGTCCTTCCGGGATGGCGGATACGGCCAGGGCCACACCGAACATGAACATCTCCGTGACCGCGTAACGCCCGAGGAAAACGCCCATGACCGCAATCCCCGCGGCAGCAAACAGCACGACCATCGCGATGCGGCGTGTAAACCGCTCCATGCGTTCCACGAGCGGCGGCCGGCCGCCTTCCGAGCGTATAACGTCCAGCGCGAGGCTGCCGATGGCGCTCTTCGCGCCCGTGGCAACCACAACGCCGTGGCAGCGACCACGCGCGACCATTGCTCCTGCGTGCAGCATATTCAGGCGATCGGCGATCGGCGTGCCGGGGCTGCCGGACCAGTCGGGATTCTTCGCCACCGGCAGTGACTCGCCGGTGAGCAGCGATTCGTCGACTTCGAGTCCGTGCGCAGCAATGAGACGAATGTCCGCGGGCACCCGGTTGCCGGATTCGAGGTACACGACGTCACCAGGCACGAGCGTCTCGGCATCGACGTCCAGCACCCGGTGGCTGCGGCGCACAGCCGCGCGGATACGGAGCAGCTGCTGCAGCGCCTGGCTGGCACGTTCGGCGCGGGCCTCCTGCACAGTGCCGATAATCGCATTGATGAGCAGAACGCCGAGGATGAAAGCGGCGTCTTTCGCCTCGCCAATTGCCAATGACACTGCCGCGGCAATTGCGAGCAGGTAGATCAGGGGACTCCTGAACTGCCGCAGGAGGATCTCGATGAGGCCGGGCGGTTTGCGCCGCGGCAGCGTGTTGGGACCAACGTGTGCGAGACGCGAGGCGGCTTCTTCATCACTCAGGCCGCCGCTCACCGTCGAGAGACAGTCCAGCACGTCCGCAAGGTTCATCGTGAACCAGTCGCGGTCTTTGATTTCCGGCGCGGTGCCCATCCTGCCCTTCGCGTTGCGGCTGACTACGGATGATATTGGGGGAGCGATTCCCGCAGGTAATCCGGAATTATCCGTATCCGCGCGTTACGGCCGAGCCTGCTCCAGCTGTCCGTTGATGGCGTCTCGCAGGTCGTATCCCAGGCGGTTGCCGGGATGCGCCTCGATCATCCGGCGTGACAGCTCCAGTGCTTCCTCGAGCCGGCCGCGCCGCGCGCAGAAATCGATCAGGGCGTAAAGATAATCGACACTGTCCGGCTGCAGCTGCAGCGCGCTCCGCAGAGCGCGTTCCGCATCCACGTCCCGGCCCATTTGCGCGAGTAACAGGCCGCGGTTGTAGTGGATTCTCGAGCGGCCCGGCAGCCCTTCCGCTGCCTGGTCCATGAACGTACTGGCTTCTTCGAGACGGCCCGACGCGACCAGCAGCAATGCCAGCGAATAGGCAGCGTCGTATTGCTCCGGATAGGCGGCCAGGACCTCGCGCAACAGCGGCTCGGCTTCGCCGTCCCGTCCCGTGCGGCTCAGCAGGACGGCGAGATTCATCTTCGCGGGGAAGAACAGGTCGTCCACGTCCATGGCCTTGCGGTAATAGCGCTCGGCTGTGCCCGCGTCGCCCATCGCTTCGTAGAGATTGCCGAGGTTGTGTCCCGATGACGCGAAATCCAGCATCAAACGCATGGATGCAACATAGGCGTCGAGTTCGCGATCCAGCGCCGCCGACTGCTCGCCCGTCAGGAGTTCGCGCGGGATGCCGGCGAGCTTTGACGCGGCCCGCAGGCGTACCGCCAGCACCGGGTCGAACAACAGCGGCGCCAGCAACTCGGCCAGCGCAGCGGGGCTTGCCGTCGCCAGCGCGTCGACCGCGGCGTGCCGCAGCAGCGGGTCCTCGTCGGCCAGCGCGCGCTGCATCACGGGCTGGTTGCGCTCCGACGGGTAGGCGGCGAGCGCCCTCAGCGCCGTGGCGCGAACGATTGTCGCAGTCGCAGGGTCTTCTGCCAGCCTGATCAGACCATCCTGTGCGCCGGGCTCACCGGCGCGGGCGGCAGCGAGGATGGAACCGTAATGCGGCTTGCGCACCTCCCCGTACCAGTTCGTGTAGGCGGCAACCGCCCATTCGATAGTCTGGTCGCCGTGGCAGCCGCTCTGGCTGCAGGAGTTGGGCACGCCGAGCGACTGGCTGAGATCGGGCCGCGGCACCCGCAGGCTGTGATCCGCGCGGTAGTCGATCACCATGTACGGCTGCTCCGGCATGTGGCACTTGACGCACGAAGCGCCGTCGCTCGGCTCACCGTCAACGACCGGCTGGTGAAAGTGATGCGCAGTGCTGTCGTACGTCCCGGCCTCGTGACAGTGCGTGCACAGCGCGTTTCCTTCCCTGAGTAACGCGAGGCTGTGCGGATCGTGACAGTCACCGCACATCACGCCGTTGCGGTACATCCTGCTCTGTACGAACGAGCCCCAGACGAACACCTCGTCCTGGATCTGCCCGTCGGGGTGATACAGGCCCTCGTCGAGCAACGCGGGAACGAAATGCTGCAACAGGCCGGCCTGGGCGTGATCGTAATCCGCGATCTCGCTGCGGCGCGCGTGACAGGCCGCACACATGTCGACGTACCGGCGATTGTCGATGCCGCGGCTCACGACTTCGAGACCGTAGTTGTCGACAGGAGGCCTGCTCGCCGGATCCACACCCGCCCAGGCGACGTGCCGTGAACCCGGCCCGTGGCAGGCTTCGCAACTCACGTCGATCTCGGACCACTTGGTCGCATACGTGCCCGTCTCCGGATCGAAGTTCTTCTCCAGGTTGGTCGAATGGCACTCGGCGCACATGCCGTTCCAGTTCTGGCCGTTACGCGTCCAGTGCAGCCAGTCGTCCGGCGCGACTACGGTATCCGGGTTGAGCGTGAACCAGCGCTCGCGCTGCGTATCCCAGGCGATCGGCAGGGCCTGCAGGCGCCCGCCCGGGAAAGGCACGAGATATTGCTGCAGCGGCTCAATGCCGAAGGTGAAGCGGACTTCGAACTCGCCCATCTCGCCGCCGGGGCCTTCCGTGTACACGTAGAACCCGTCGCCCTTACGGTAAAAACGCGACGTGATGCCGGCATGCGCGAACTCGGTATCGTCGAAATCCCCGAGGACGGTTGCGTCCGTCGCCACGTCCATCGCATTGTCGTGATCCGAGCCCTGCCATTGTTCGTAGGCTGCCACGTGACATTCGATGCACTGGTCACGGCCGACGAAGGCCGCCTGCTCCGGCAGAGACCCTGTGGCTGTATCGGCGCGTTGGGGTTCTCGCGACGTGTAAAACAACGCGGTGGCAGCAACTACGATCAGGGCCGAAACGCCGGCCAGCGTCCATTTGCGCGCGCCGCGAACTGCCAAAATCCCGTCAGCCCAGTGCGTGGTCGAGGTCGGCGATCAGATCGTCGAGCGCCTCGATGCCGACGGACAGCCGGATCAGCTGGTCGCTGATGCCGAGCTTGGCACGCTCTGCCTCAGGGACAGAGGCATGCGTCATGATCGCCGGGTGATCGACGAGGCTCTCGACACCGCCGAGGCTTTCGGCCAGCGAAAACACCTCGCAGCGCTCGAGGAAGCGGCGCGCGTCGGCCAGGTCACCCTTGATAAAGAAAGTCACGATGCCGCCGAAGCCTGGCATCTGCTGCCTGGCCAGGTCGTGCTGTGGGTGCGACTCGAGGCCCGGGTACAGCACGCGCTCGACACGCGGATCCTGCTCCAGCCATGCCGCGATCGCCATCGCGCTTTTGCAGTGGCGTTCCATGCGCACATCCAGCGTCTTCAGCCCGCGCAGAGCAAGAAAACTGTCGAACGGTCCGGCGACCGCGCCGATCGAGTTCTGCAGGTAAGCCAGCCGCTCCGCGATGCCGGCGTCGGCCGTCGCCAGAATGCCGCCCACCATGTCGGAATGACCGTTCAGGAACTTCGTTGCCGAGTGCATGACGATGTCGCAACACATGTCGAGCGGTCGCTGCAGGTAGGGCGTCGCGAACGTGTTGTCGCAGACGACCAGGATTCCCCGGTCGCTGGCGATACGCGTAACGGCTTTGAGATCGACGAGCTTCAGCAGGGGATTACTCGGGGTCTCGATCCAGATCATGCGCGTGTTGTCGCGGAGCGCATCCGCAACGAGGCTCGCATCGCTCATGTCGACATAACTGAATTCCAGCCCGGCACTGCGCTCGCGCACCCCGGAGAACAGGCGCCGCGTACCGCCGTAGAGATCGTCCATCGCGACGACGTGGCTGCCACTGTCGATGAGTTCCAGCGCGGTGCCGATCGCGGCCATGCCAGAGGCGAAGGCGAAACCGTGCGAACCCGATTCGAGGTCCGCGACGCAGCGCTCGTACGCCATGCGCGTCGGGTTCTGCGTGCGCGAATACTCGTAGCCCTTGTGGACACCGGGACTCTCCTGCACGTACGTGGACGTCGCATAGATCGGCGGCATGATCGCGCCGGTCGTCGGGTCGGGCGCCTGCCCGGCATGAATCGCGCGCGTTGCGAAATCGTGTTTCCTGTCGTCTTTGCTCATGGCTGCATGGTCTCAGATCTGCCGGCGCAGGTAGTTCAGCACGTCGGAGCGGGTGATGAGGCCGAGAAACTCGTCTCCGTCCATGATGGCCGCGTACGGCTGCACGTGCAGCATCGCCACCAGGTTGTTGACGCTGGTCGTCTTGTCGAGCTTGATGAAAGCGGATTCCATCGCTTCGGCAACGGGTGCATTCATGAGCTCGGGCTTGCCGAACACGTGCTGGATGAGGGCGTCCTCCGTAATGACGCCGACCAGCCTGCCCTCGTCCATTACCGGCAGCTGGGAAAACCCGGCGTTGCGGAGCCGGTTGTGCGCAGTGGTGACGACGTCCGTCGGCCCGACCGTGATCGTCGCGTGCTCGCTGTGCGGCCGGCCGATCAGGTCGCGCAGATCGCCGTGTTGCTCGCGCGTAATGAAGCCCTGGTCCTCCATCCAGAAATCGTTGAACAGCTTGGAGAGGTACTTGTTGCCGGTATCGCACGCGAAGCTCACGACCGTTTTCGGCTCCGTCTGCTCGCGGCAGTATTTCAGCGCCGCGGCGAGCAAGGTGCCCGACGAGGAGCCCGCAAGCACGCCTTCTTTTCTGAGTAGTTCGCGCGCGGCGGCGAACGACTCCGCATCGCTGATCGAGTAGGCCTTCGTGACCTGGGAGAAATCGGCGATCACGGGAATGAAGTCTTCGCCGATACCTTCGACGAGCCAGCTGCCGCCCTCGCCCATTTCACCTTTATTGATGTAGTCGGCCAGTATCGAGCCGACCGGGTCGGCGAGTACCAGTTCGACCTTCGGCGCGTGCTCGGCGAAATACTTGCCAAGGCCCGATACCGTGCCGCTCGAACCCACGCCGAGCACGATCGCATCGACCTCGCCGTTGGTTTGCTCGAGGATCTCCGGCGCCGTTGTCTGTTCGTGCGCCAGCGAGTTGTCCGGATTGCCGAACTGGTTGATGAAGTAGGCGCCCTGCTCATCCGCGATACGCTTGCCGAGGTCCTGGTAGTACTCCGGATGCCCCTTGCCGACGTCGGACCGGGTGAGTATCACTTCGGCACCCATGGCACGCAGGTTGAATATTTTTTCCTGGCTCATCTTGTCGGGCAGCACGAGAATGAGCTTGTAACCTTTTTGGGCAGCAACCAGCGCAAGACCGATGCCCGTGTTCCCTGCCGTTGCCTCGACGAGCGTGTCGCCGGGTGATATGTCGCCGCGCTTTTCGGCTTCTTCGATCATCGAGATGCCTATGCGGTCCTTGATCGAGCCGCCGGGATTCGCGAGTTCCAGCTTCAGGAGCAGGCGGCAGGGGCCAGTATCGAATTGCGTGACTTCGAGCATCGGCGTCTGGCCGACCATGTCGAGAATATTGGAATAGACGGTCATCGTCGTATAGTTGCTATGGAAACTGGCAGCGAGTGTACGCGAAGCGGGGCTTCAACCACAGCCTCGATCAGACCATCATGAACGATCCCCTGCAAATCCGCGCGATCCTGGAAGACGCCACGCAGCGTCTCGAGGCGCTCAGCGACTCGGCCCGGCTCGACGCGGAGCTGCTGCTGGCACGCGCCATCGACATGCCACGCAGCTACCTGTTTGCACACCCCGACGAACCGCTGGACGAGCTTGCCGTGAACCGCTTCAGGGAAGCGCTGGACCGGCGGCTCGCCGGCGAGCCGATGGCTTACATTACCGGCAGTCGCGAGTTCTGGTCGCTGGAACTCCTCGTCACGCCGGCGACGCTGGTGCCCCGCCCGGAGACCGAGTTGCTCGTCGATCTCGCGCTGCGCGAAATCCCGCGACGCGCCGAATGGGACATCCTCGATCTCGGCACGGGCAGCGGCGCGATCGCCATCGCCATCGCGAAAGAGCGGCCGTTGTCGCGCATCACCGCAACCGACATCAGCACGGAGGCGCTCGACGTTGCGCGGCAGAACGCGAGACATCTCGAGGTCCCCAACATCGAGTTTCTCGCCGGCGACTGGGTCGGGCCCGTTCGCGGCAGGCGCTTCAACGTCATCGTATCCAACCCGCCCTATGTGCGTTCGAACGACGCAGCGCTCGATGCGCTGCATTGCGAACCCCGTGGTGCGCTCAGCGCGGGCGAGGACGGCCTGGATGCCATCCGGGTCCTTGCACGGGATTGCGTCGCATTGCTCGAGCCCGGTGGCGTTCTCCTGATCGAACACGGCGCGGAACAGCGTGACAGTGTCGCAGCGGTGCTCCGCGAGCACGGCTGGGCGGATACCGCCTGTCATACGGACTACGCCGGGCTGCCGCGCGTCTCCGTCGCCAGGCGTGGCTGATGCCATGCAGCCGCGGCGGCTTTGTGATACAAAGCGCCGCACATCCAGACTTGCGAGACACCATGATCACGATCAAGACCAACCACGGCGACATCAAGGTCGAACTGTTCGACGAAAAGGCGCCGATCACCTGCGAAAATTTCCGCCAGTACGTCGCGGACGGCTTTTTCAATGACACTATTTTCCACCGCGTCATTCCGAACTTCATGATCCAGGGCGGCGGCATGGAAGCCGATATGTCGCAGAAGAAGACGCGCGACCCCATCAAGAACGAAGCGGACAATGGCGAAAGCAATCGCCGCGGCACCCTCGCAATGGCGCGCACGATGGACGTCAACAGCGCTACGGCGCAGTTCTTCATCAACCTTCGTGACAACGACTTCCTCGATCACGGCACGCGCGACTTCGGCTACGCCGTTTTCGGCAAGGTCGTGGACGGCATGGACGTCGTCGATGCGATTGCGGCCGTTCCCACGGGCAACAAGGGCGGACACCAGGACGTGCCCGTCGAGACCGTAACCATCGTCGAAGTCACTGCCGAATAGGATCGTGTCCGGACCCAACGTGCATCGCGACGCGCGCCACATGGCGCTGGCGCAGGTCGGTGCACAGGGCCAGGAAAGAATCGCCGCGGGAAGCGCGCTGGTCGTCGGCGTCGGGGGCCTCGGCTGCGCGGCGGCAACGTATCTCGCCTCTGCCGGCGTCGGCGAGTTGATGCTTCTCGACTTCGACAGCGTCGACGCAACCAATCTCGGCCGCCAGGTGCTGTTCGGCCCCGGCGACGTCGGCAGGGCAAAGGCTGCGGTAGCGGCGGACAGGCTTGCGCTGCAGAATCCGGGCATCCGCATCCGCGCCGTGACGGACCGACTCGACGACAGTGCCTTGCGGGCGGCCGTGGCCAACACCGGCGTGGTTCTCGACTGCACGGATAATTTCGCGACGCGGTTCCAGGTCAGCGATGCCTGTGTCGAGACCGGGCGATGCCTCGTATCCGGTTCAGCGATCCGGTTCGAGGGCCAGCTGGCCGTATTCGGCCCCGACTACGACGGGTCGCCCTGCTACCGCTGCCTGTACACCGAGGCCGATGAATCGCTGCTGGACTGCGCCGGCAACGGCGTGTTCGCCCCGGTGCCCGGCGTTATCGGCACGATGATGGCGGTCGAGGCGCTCAAGTATCTCGCCGGTCTCGATTCGCCGCGCGGCGTCCTCAGCCTCTACGAAGCTGACACCGGCCGGTTTCACTCGGTGAAAATACCCAGGCGGCCGGACTGCCCGGCCTGCGGCTGATCAGGCCGCGTCCGCGGCTGCCGGGTCGTAGCCGAGGATCGGCGACAGCCACTTCTCCGCTTCGGCCACGCTCATGCCTTTGCGCGCAGCGTACGACTCGAGCTGATCGCGATCGATCTTGCCGACCGAGAAATAGCGCGCGTCGGGATGCGAGAAGTAGAAGCCGCTGACGGCAGCCGTCGGAAACATCGCGTACGAATCGGTGAGCCTGAGCTCGATGTTCTTTTCCACGTCCAGCAACGACCAGAGCTTGCCTTTCTCGGTATGGTCCGGACAGGCAGGATAACCGGGTGCGGGCCGGATGCCGCGGTAGCGCTCGGCGATCAGTTGCCGGTTCTCCAGGCGCTCGTCGGGAGCATACGCCCAGTGCTCGACGCGTACCCGCTCGTGCAGGTACTCGGCCAGCGCTTCCGCGAGTCGATCGGCGAGCGCCTTCAGCAGGATCGAATTATAATCGTCGTGCGCTTTTTCGAACTGCGCGACCCGCTCGTCGATACCGACGCCGGCCGTCACGGCGAACGCACCGACGAAATCGGCGACACCGGACTCCGCCGGCGCGACGAAGTCGGCCAGGCAGTTCTGCGGCTGTCCTTCCGGTTTCGCTCGCTGCTGACGCAGGTGGCACAGCCGCTCCAGCGTGGCTTTGCGTTCATCATCGGCGTAAACCACGAGGTCATCGTGGTCGGTGCTGTTGGCCGCAAACAGGCCGAGCACGGCCCGCGCCTGCAGCCACTCCTCGCGCACGATTTTTTCGAGCATGACGCGGGCGTCCTTGTAGAGCGCCGAGGCGGCCTCGCCGACGACCTCGTCACTGAGTATCGCGGGATACTTGCCGTGAAACTCCCAGGCATTAAAGAACGGCATCCAGTCGATGTAATCCGTCAGCACTGCGAGATCGATGCGATCGAACACGCGTACGCCGGTAAACGAGGGCGCTGGTGGTGCGTAGCCGTTCCAGTCGATCTCGTGGCGGCGCTTGCGCGCCTCGTCCAGCGATAACTGCGGCTTGAGGCGCGACTTTCCGGCGTGCTGCTCGCGGCGGCGCGCATTTTCGTGCCGCGTCTTCTCGACGAGCGCCTTGTGCGTGTCCGGCTCGACGAGCGCCTGCGCCACGCCGACGGAGCGCGACGCATCCTTCACGTAGATCACGGGCCCTTCGTATTGCGGCTCGATCTTGACGGCCGTGTGCGCCGGCGACGTCGTGGCACCGCCGATGAGGAGCGGCAGTTCGAAATTCTGCCGCTGCATCTCCGCGGCCACGTGAACCATCTCGTCGAGTGACGGCGTGATGAGTCCGGACAGCCCGATCATCTGTGCCTGCTCGCGCCGCGCGGCTTCGAGAATTTTTTCACAGGAGACCATGACGCCGAGGTCTACGACCTCGAAGTTGTTACATTGCAGGACGACGCCCACGATGTTCTTGCCGATGTCGTGCACGTCGCCCTTGACCGTTGCAAGCACGATCTTGCCATTCGTGCTGATGTCGCCGTCCTGCTCTTCCTCGATGAACGGTATCAAGTGGCCCACGGCCTTCTTCATGACGCGCGCCGACTTGACGACCTGCGGCAGGAACATCTTGCCTGCACCGAACAGGTCGCCGACGACATTCATGCCCGCCATTAGCGGACCCTCGATGACCGACAGTGGCCGGTCGGCGCCTAGCCGCGCTTCTTCGGTGTCCCCGACGACGAATTCGTCGATGCCTTTGACCAGGGCATATTCCAGCCGCTTTTCCACGGGCGCGTCGCGCCACGCCAGGTCTTTCGCCTTCGCCGTGCTGCCGGACGCCTGGTCCCGGTATTTGTCGGCTATATCGAGGAGCCTCTCCGTGGCGTCGTCGCGGCGATTCAACACGGCGTCTTCCACGGCGTCGCGCAGATCCTCCGGCAGGTCCTCGTAGATAGCCAGCTGGCCGGCATTCACGATGCCCATGTCCATGCCCGCGCGAATTGCGTGGTAAAGAAACACGGAGTGAATCGCCTCGCGCACGACGTTGTTGCCGCGGAACGAAAACGACACGTTACTGACGCCGCCCGATACCATCGCGTGCGGCAGCTGTGCCTTGATCTGCCGTGTCGCGTCGATGAACGCGACACCGTAAGCGGAATGTTCCTCGATACCGGTGGCGATCGCGAAAATGTTCGGGTCGAAGATGATATCGGCGGGATCGAACCCCAGCTTCTGCGTCAGGATGTCGTAGGAACGCCTGCAGATGGCCACTTTACGCTCGACGCTATCGGCCTGGCCCTGCTCGTCGAACGCCATGACGATCACGGCGGCGCCATAGTCCCGGACGAGCTTTGCCTGCTCGATAAAGCTCTCTTCGCCTTCCTTGAGGCTGATGGAGTTAACCACGGCCTTACCCTGCACGCAGCGCAGGCCCGCTTCGATCACCGACCACTTCGACGAGTCGATCATGATCGGCAGCCGGGAGACGTCCGGCTCGGACGCGATCAGGTTGAGGAACGTCACCATCGCCTGCTCGGAGTCGAGCATGCCCTCGTCCATGTTCACGTCGATGACCTGCGCACCGTTCTCTACCTGCTGCCGGGCAACCTGCACCGCCTCGGCGTAATTGTCGGCCTCGATCAGCCTGCGGAAAATCGCGGAGCCCGTCACGTTGCAGCGTTCGCCGACGTTGACGAACAGGTCGTCGGGACCGATGTTGAGCGGCTCGAGACCGGACAGGCGGCAGCGCACGGGGATGTCGGGAACCTTGCGCGGGCGTTTGCCGACGACGGCTTCCCGCAATGCCGCGATATGTGCCGGCGTCGTGCCGCAGCAGCCACCAACCAGGTTGACGAGACCGCTCTCTGCGAACTCACCGATGACTTCCGCCATTGCCTCGGGCGTCTCGTCGTATTCACCAAACTCGTTCGGCAGGCCCGCATTCGGATGCGCGCTGACCCGGGTATCGGCCACGCGCGACAGCTCGTCGACATACGGGCGCAGGTCCTTCGCGCCCAGCGCGCAGTTGAGCCCGATCATGAACGGGTCGATATGGCGTACCGAGTTCCAGAAGGCTTCCGGCGTCTGGCCTGACAGGGTGCGGCCGGATGCGTCAGTGATCGTACCGGAAATCATCACGGGCAACGTAACGCCGCTTTCCTCGAATGCCTGCCTGACAGCAAAAATCGCTGCCTTGGCGTTCAGCGTGTCGAAGATCGTCTCGATCATCAGGAAGTCGGCACCGCCCTCGATGAGCGCACGCGACGCTTCTTCGTAGGTCGCCGCAAGATCGGCGAAGCGGATGTTGCGGTAGCCCGGATCGTTCACATCGGGTGAGATCGACGCCGTACGGTTCGTGGGCCCGAGCACGCCGGCAACGAAGCGTGGACTGCCGGCCTTTTCCGAATGGGCGTCGGCGCACTCGCGCGCCAGTCTCGCGGCGGCAAGGTTCAGCTCGAAGACCAGCGACTCCATGCCGTAATCCGCCATCGACGGCGCGTTGGAATTGAACGTGTTCGTCTCGATGATGTCCGCGCCCGCCTCGAGGAAACCGGTGTGGATCTCCCGGATAACCTGCGGCCGCGTAATCGACAACAGGTCGTTGTTGCCCTTGAGGTCGCTTTTCCAGTCGGCAAAGCGCTCGCCACGGTAGTCGTCTTCGGCGAGACCGTAGCCCTGGATCATCGTGCCCATGGCGCCGTCGAGTACTACGATGCGCTTGTCCAGCAGCGCAAACAGCGAATTTATGCGTTCCTCGCGAGTCATGGGATGTCCTCAGGCTGCAGCCTGTTTCGACCTGATCCCGAGCGCATGGCAGATGGCCACGGTCAGCTCGGAACGGTTCAGCGTGTAAAAGTGAAACTCATCGACACCTTCGGCCTGCAGCCGCCGCACCTGCTCGATAGCAACGCTCGCTGCGATGAGATTGCGCGTTTCGGGATCGTCGTCGAGGCCCTCGAAGCGTTCGCGCAACCAGTCGGGCACGCTTGTGCCGCACTGGGCCGCAAATTTCGTCATCTGTGCAAACCGCGTGATGGGCAGGATGCCCGGCACGATCGCCGAATCGATGCCCGCGGCAGCGCAGCGGTCGCGAAAATTCAGGAATAGCTCCGTCTCGAAGAAGAACTGCGTGATGGCGCGCGAGGCGCCGGCGTCGAGCTTGCGTTTGAGGTTATCGAGATCGAATTCCGGGCTCGGCGCCTCGGGGTGAACCTCGGGATACGCCGCTACCGAGATGTCGAAGTCGGCGACCTTCCTGAGCCCCGCAACGAGGTCCGCGGCATAGGGGTAACCGCCGGGCGTCGGTGTGTATGTCGCGGTACCCGCAGGCGCATCGCCGCGCAGCGCCACGAGGTGCCGGATGCCCATGTCCCAGTACTCGCGCGCGATGTCGTCGATCTCGCCGCAGCTTGCGTTAACGCAGGTCAGGTGCGGCGCAACGGTAAGCTCGGTTTCGTTGACGATGCGCTGGACGACGTCGTGCGTGCGCTCACGCGTCGAGCCGTCCGCGCCGTAAGTAACAGAGACGAAGCTCGGTGCGAGCGGTTGCAGCCGCTGGATCGATTTCCACAGGGTCTCCTGCATCTGCTCGGTATGCGGCGGGAAGAACTCGAACGAGACCTGCACGTTGTTGGTGATTGGAGTTGTCATGGTCAGCTTTCAGGCGGCCGCAGTGGCCGCATCGTGTTTGGTGGCAACGGCGAGCAGCCACTCGGGCTGCCTGGATGGGATGGGACGCGCGCGCGCAAGCCGCAGGTCGCTCCCTGCGCACCAGCTCGCGAGGCGAGCAGCTTGGTCGTCGAACTCCCGTTGCCCGGAAGCGGCGAGCAGCAACAGTCTTCCGCCGGGCCTGAGCACGCGCACGGCTTCGGCGATTGCATCCCCGGGTCGCACGGCGTCGAACAGGACGTCGTCGAGAATCGCGGTATCGAACTCGCCGTCACCCAGCGGCAATCGGTACATGTCGCCCTGGCGCAACGTGCAGTTCGGCAGCCCCGCAAGCAGCAGCTCGGCGCGCGCGAAGAGCCGTGCGTCCGAATCGATATCCACGCCGACGGCGCGGCGGGCACGCGAAGCCAGCAACTTCAGAATACGCCCGTGGCCGCAGCCGATGTCGACGAGATCGCCGATCGGCTCCGCCACGGTGAGTTCGACCAGGGCGCGATGCAGCCGGCGGCTCACGGCGCCATGCTCGTCGGTGTTCGTGATGCCCGTGTCGCGCAACTCCCTGAGCCTGCCGATATCCGCAGCAAAACTCTGGTCGTCCGCTGGAACCAACGCGAGTAGTTTGCGGCGCAATGCGGCATGCCGTCCGCCCGACATGACCCGGTAGTAGACGAAATGGCCGTCCCGAAAGCGCTCGAGCAGGCCCACGTCGCAGAGTTGTTTCAGGTGCTGGGACACGCGCGGCTGGCTCAGGCCGAGAATTCGCGTGAGCTCCGACACGCTGCATTCGCCCTGTGCGCAAAGCATCACGATCCGCAGCCGCGCGGGATCGGCAAGGGCCTTAAGCTGTGGCACAAGGTGTTCGGCACTGTAGTTCATTAATAAATAAGTATTTCTTTATATTTTGTGTCTCGAGAGTCTATCAGCCCTTGCCCTACCGTGACAATCAATGCGTTATGCTTGGCCCTGGCTTCCCAATACTGCCGTCGAGTGCTGATGACAGACGATCACGAATCACCAACCGGGGACGACGACACGGCGCCGCCTTCCGCGGCCGATATTTCCGCCACCGAGCGCGCCTTCGTCCGCCTCACCTTCTGGCAGACCGTCCTGTCGCTGGTCGGCGTCTTCATCGCGGTCGTCGCGCTGTACGCGGCGCTTGCCGAGTCCGACGCCGCCCGCAAGCAGACCGCCGCGGCGGTCTGGCCGTTCGTGCAACTGACGATCCACGATCACCTGTCCGGGGGCCATGCCGAATTCCGGATCTCGCTCACCAATGCGGGGGTCGGCCCGGCGCGAATGCGGTCGATGCGCGTACTGCTGACGGGCGAACCGCTGCGCGACTGGCACCATGCGATGCAGCGCCTCGGCGAGGCCGGCACGCACCGGCTGGGCCAGAGTTTCGTGAGCCGCCGCGTGTTGATACCGGGCGAGACGATCGACATGGTTACGACCACCGATCGCGTGCTGGTCGAGAAATTCCTCGGTGCGCTGGCGCAGCCGGGCAACTCGATCACCTACTGCTATTGCTCGATATTCGACGCGTGCTGGGTAGTCGACAGCGAAAAGGACCTGCAGACGCCGAGCCCGGTGGAAGCGTGCCCGGATTTCGGCGCCGAGGCGTTCGGCAACTGAAGCGCGGCAGGGCTACTGTACGGAATCGGGCCCGCTCAACGCGTTGGCGGTAAACAGCCGCGACACGTCGATCGGATCGAACGTGCGTCGCCGACCGCAATACTCGCAGGTCACGTCCACCTTACCCCGCTCGGCAAGCACGTCGCGGGTCTCGGCCTCGCCCAGCATGCGCAGGATCTCCTCCGTGCGGCGGCGTGAGCAGCGGCAGCGAAATACGACCGGCCGCGGCTCGAAGACTCGAACATCGTCCTCGGCAAACAGCTTGCCGACCAGCGCCATGCCGTCGGCGGCATCGAAATCGCCGGTTCGTAGCGTCGCGGCCAGGTAGCCGAGACGATTCCAGTCGTCTTCGTCGAAGCCGTGATGCCCGGGCATCTGCTGCAGCAGGATGCCGCCGCTAATGGACGCATCGCTCACCAGCACGACGTGGCTCGGCACCTGTACCGACCGCGCGAAGTAGTTTTCGAGGCTGTCAGCGAGCGACGACTGCTCCATCTCCACGATGCCCTGGTAGGGGCGCTCGCCCGCATCCACGGTGATGGCGCAATGCGCGTTCTGCACGAGGTCGCCGAAGGACTCGGCGGCCACATCCTCGCTCGCGCTCGCCATGCCGCGCAGCTCCAGATCGCTGGTGCATTGCATGACCAGCATACTCAGGCCACCGCCGCCCTGGATCTGCAGCGTGACCGCGCCGTCGAACTTGAGGCTTTGTGCAATGAGCCCGGCTGCGGCCGCGGCGTGACCGAGGGTCTCGCGAACGAGCTCGTCGTAGTCATGGTCGCGCAACATGCGGCGCCACGAGCGGGACAGGCTGATCAGCGCGCCGCGCACCGGCAGGGAATCGAATACGAACGGCGTGATGTTGTCGGCAGCCATAACGATCAAGGGAATTAAGGGGACAGTGACTATACTTCGTCAGCGGAACAATCAGCACGCCCGAAGAATTATAGTCACTGTCCCCTTAATTTTTTAGCCGGGTTCTCAGAATCTCGTTGACCTGGCCGGGATTGGCCTTGCCGCCGGTCTCTTTCATGACCTGGCCGACGAAAAAGCCGATCAGCTTCTCCTTACCGGCACGGTATTCCTCGGCCTGGCCCGGGTTGGCGGCGATGACCTTGTCGACGATCGCCTCGATCGCCGACGTGTCGGTGATCTGCTTGAGTCCGCGCGCCTCGATCACCGCGTCGGCGCTGCCTTCTCCGGCCCACATCGCCTCGAACACCTCCTTGGCGATCTTGCCGGAAATCGTGTTGTCGTGGATGCGGTTGATCAGGCCCGCGAGATCCGCGGCCGGGATGCGGCACGCTTCGATCTCGAGTCCCTCCTTGTTCAGGGCCCCGGAGAGATCGCCGATAACCCAGTTCGCCACGACCTGGGCAGGAGCCTCTGCGGATGCCGCGGCTTCCTCGAAATAATCGGCGGTAGCCTGGTTCACGGTCAGGATTGCCGCATCGTCCTGCTTGATACCGTAGTCATCGATAAATCGATGCCGCTTGTCGTCGGGCAACTCGGGCAGCGTCTCGCGCACGCTCTCGATGAACTCGTTGCTGATTTCCACGGGCAGGAGATCCGGGTCGGGGAAGTAACGATAGTCGTTGGCTTCTTCCTTGGAACGCATCGAGCGGGTCTCGTCGCGGCCCGAGTCGTACAGGCGCGTTTCCTGGACGACCTCGCCGCCATCCTCGAGCACGTCGATCTGCCGTTCGATCTCGAAATTAATGGCTTTTTCCACGAAGCGGAACGAATTGAGGTTCTTGATCTCCGTGCGGGTACCGAACGCCTCGTCGCCGCGCGGCCGCACCGACACGTT
>Ga0193947_1000052_pt1 | contig 22520 bp, 33 predicted proteins | sample FRT_01_MG_FD_161267 | JGI IMG/M metagenome (GOLD analysis project Ga0193947, IMG submission 161267) | Sediment microbial communities from the Broadkill River, Lewes, Delaware, United States - FRT_0-1_MG | ecosystem: Environmental > Aquatic > Freshwater > River > Sediment | place: USA: Delaware... | reverse complement strand
CCCGACTGGATATACAACGAGAAGCCGTTCGCGACGGCGCGGCAACAGCTGACGGAATATTTTGCGGGTGAACGCAGGGAATTCGACCTGCCGTTGAAACTGAACGGGACCGAGTTCCAGATGAACGTGTTGCACGCGCTGCAACAGATTCCTTACGGAGAAACGACGTCATACGCCGACATCGCCGAGCGTATCGGCCGGCCGAAAGCCGTAAGGGCCGTGGGGGCGGCCAACGGCCGCAACCCGATTCCGATTATCGTGCCCTGCCATCGTGTCATCGGCAGCCACGGTGATCTGACCGGATTCGGTGGCGGGCTGGACACCAAGGAAGCATTGCTTCGCCTCGAGGCGGAGCACTCGCAGTTTCCGAACGTGCCCTGATGTCCTACAGCTTGCGACCCTGCAGGTTCTGCACGGCGGTGGATGGCCGGACACCCTCGAGAACCCGATCGTCACCGTGCAGCGTCGTAAACGCCGACTCCAGCGGCAGGACACCGGCCCAGACCGGAATCTCGTAATCCTCGTCTTCGTCATCCGGCATGCCGTCGGAGACCTTTGCAGATGCGTGATCGATATCGAGACGGATGACCCCGGTCATCTTGATCTCCTGCTCGTGCGGCGCGCGCAGTTCGTCCCAGCGTCCCGGCATCGACTGTTCAGTGATCGCGCGCAGGGCTTCCAGCTTGGTGTCGGGATCATCGACGAGTTGCGGCGACCCGAACACCGTCACGGACCGGTAATTCATCGACGAGTTGAACGCGGAGCGCGCGAATACGATGCCGTCGAGCAACGTCACGTTGAGGCATGCCCGGTCGGTGCGTTCGAGCAGGCGAATGACGCGCGCCTTGCGGGCGCCGTGCAGATACAGGGTTTCGTCCACCCGGCCGTAAATCATCGGTACCACGACCGGGGCCTCCTCCTGCGCGAACGCGACGTGGGCAACCAGCCCGGCATCCAGGATCGCGTGGACGGTCGCCTTGTCATACCGGGCCTTCTTGCGCAGCTGGCGGACCTTGTTGACGCTGCTGATACCGTAATTGTCTTTCATCAATCGACCCTCAGTGCAGGAATCGTGGCGCGAGCGTCATGGCCACGACCGTGACGAGCGCGATGCCGATCAGGTTGAGCGCCAGTCCCGCGCGCGCCATTTTCGGGATCGTGAGCATGCCGGAGCCGAAGACGATCGCATTGGGCGGTGTTGCGACCGGCAACATGAACGCGCAGCTTGCCGCCAGCGTTACCGGTACGGTCAGGATGATCGGATCGAAGCCGGCTTCGATTGCAATCGCACCTACCACGGGCAGAAACGTCGCTGTTGTAGCCGTATTGCTGGTCAGTTCGGTAAGGAAAATGATCAGCGCGGCGGCGGCGACAACGATGACCCACAGCGGCAGGTCGCCGATTGCCTGCAGGCTCATGCCCAGCCACCCGGCAAGGCCCGTATTGGACACCGCGCTCGCGAGCGTCAGACCGCCACCGAACAGGATCAGCACGCCCCAGGGCAGGCGCTCTGCATAGTTCCAGCGCAACAGCAGAGGATCTTCCTTCGAGCCACTGGGAACGAGGAACAGCGCGATCGCACCGGCCATGGCAATACCGGAATCGTCGAGCGCCGACAGCCCCGGCAGGTTGGTCAACAACGGCCGGGTCATCCACAGGAGCGCCATGCAGGAGAAAATCACCGCAATACGAAATTCAGGAACCGAGATGCGGCCCATCTCCTCTTTCATGCGCCGAAGTTCGGAGCGCGCCTCGTCCGACGTCACGAAGTCCACCTTGAAAACGATACGCGTCAGCACGATCCACGAGAGGGGCAACATGACGACGGCCAGCGGTATGCCCACGAGCATCCATCGTGCAAAATCGATTTCGTTGCCGTAGGTGTCGAGCATGAACGCGGCGAGCAGCGCATTGGGAACCGTGCCCACGAGCGTCGTCATTCCACCGATCGTCGCGCTGTAGGCGATGCCGAGCAACAGCGCGTACTGGAAGTCACGCTTGCCCGTCTCCGTCAGAGAGGCGACGGAGCTGTGGATGACGCCGATGATCGATACGGCGATCGGCAGCAGCATCATCGTCGTTGACGTGTTCATGACCCACATGCTGATGACGGCGCTTGCGATCATGAAGCCGCCGACGAGGGAACGCCCGTTGCCGCCGACGACCTGCAGCACATTGAGTGCAATACGGCGGTGCAGATTCCAGCGCTGCATGGCAAACGCAACAATGAATCCGCCGAGAAAGAGATAAATCACCTTGTTCGAGTAGGGTCTTGCCGTGTCGTGAATGGATGCGATGTCGAACAGCGGGAACACGACGAGAGGCAGCAGCGCCGTAACCGCAATCGGCACGGCCTCGGTAGCCCACCAGACCGCCATCAAGATGCCGATAGATGCGGTGCGCCACGCTGCCTCGCTGAGTCCTTCGGGTGCGCCTGACAGCAGCATGGCGATCGCAAGCGCCGGGCCGAGAAACAGTCCGGCCCACTGGTGTGTCGCACGGCCTTCGTGATGATCGTCGCGGGTCACGCCGGGTTCTCCTGTTCGATTGAGCGAGACAAGGCGCAAAAGCCTATCGCGTTCGCCATCGATCGTCGCGATTTTTTACAATTTATCTACATCTTGTGCATTGCTCGCCTTCCTATACAAGATGTAGTAGCATTCCGCCCGTACCAATCCGGTACGCACGGAGATGAGATGCAGTAAGGCAGTGCAGGCAAGTCGCCATGCCGGACGCATGAATCTATGGCAGGTGCTACGTGCTTCCTCTCAACACGTCACCTGAAGTGAACAACGGCTTGATCGGTGTTCGCGTCCACAGACTAAGCGGCTTGCGTGTACGGAAGCAGTACCACGCAGAATTCCATCACGACAGTGACGTTTTGATCATTCCTGCGCATTGCTACCCGCCCGAGCCATCTTCCGCTTACTGTGCCGCCCAGTTTCTGGGCGGCTTTTTTCTTTCCGGACCCTGTTGCGGGCCGGCGGGAGATGCAGCATGACGATGACGGCGATACGCGGCTTCCTTTTCTGTGCAATGGCCTGGCAGCTGTCGGCCTGTGCGCCCAGTCAGCCGGACGTTCCATATCCTGCGTTTGTGCGCGTCGACGAGATAGCGGACGTCTTCATCGCCGGCCTGCCGGGCGTACGCGCGAAAGGACTCGTCGGTGCGGACAGCGACAGTGCCGGTGGCGGCTACCGCATCGACCTGCCGTCGTCCTGGCAGGGCACTAGCGGCGCGTCGCCCGACAAGACGCTGGAGATCTTCGTCATCGACGGCGAACTGAGTGTCGCGGACGTCGGTCTCAAGCGCGGCGGATATGCGTACCTGCCGCCGGGCACCCTTGGCTTCAAACTGAAGTCATCGACCGGCGCGAGAGTTCTGTATTTCCTCGACGACATCGAGCCGTCCGCGGTGATCAAGACGCCGTTGATCCTGGAGAGCGGGCAGATCGACTGGGAGGAGACGGACGTCGACGGCGTCGCCGTGAAGGAGCTGCGCGCCGATCCGGGCTCGGGCGCCAGGACGTGGCTGCAGCGCATCGAACCCGGCGCGACAATTCCCTGGCAGTCGTCGAATGCAAATCGCGAAGGCTATCTCGTCGTCGGCAATTACACGCACAGCGAATGTGTCGGCAGCGAGGTGGCCACGGATGTCTACTTTCCTGGCGGCTACGTTTACCGGCCCGCGCATTCGATCCACGGCGGACCGGCATCGTTCGCGGCGATAACCTCGATCTGGTTTTTTCGTGAGCTAACGGACGGGGAAGAGACCACTCACGAACGCTGCGAGCCCACAGCAACGGGGTACTGAACCGGTACACGCGCCCGCGGCTCAGTCGCCCGTTTTCTTAACGAGCCGGGTAATGCCTTTGCCAAGCTTCATGAGCTTCGTCAGCGTGGACGAGGGGATATCGCGAATCTGCTCGTACCAGTCGCTCGTCGATTCCACGAATTCGAGCATGTTGCGGATGCGTTCGCGGGTCACGGGATCCGTGTCAGATTCCGTTTCGACCTCGGCGGCACAGCTTCTGAGCATCGACAGCGTCGGGTTGAGCTCGCGCTGCTTGCGCTGTTCGATGATGACGCGGAAGAGTTCCCACACATCGTGAATGGACTCGAAATAGTCGCGGCGGTCGCCGAGAACGTGGGTCATACTTACCAGCCCGTAGCTCTGCAGCTCACGAATGCTCGTGCTGACATGTGATCTCGCAACGGACAGCAACTCGCAGATCTCATCGGCACGCATGGGCTCCGGGGACAGGTACAGTAAGGCCTGGATCTGCGCGACCGTGCGGTTGGTTCCCCAGCGCGTGCCCATTTCGCCCCAGTGCAGGACGTACTTCTCTACCGCTGGCGTCAGTTGCATCGGTCGGTACCTTTATTTCTGTTTAAACAGAAACTATCGAAACGAGCATCTGTGCGTCAATGACCATCTGCAGGGGCGCCGCCGCGACACCGGCCTACGGCGCTGTCGCGGTCACGACGACACGGCGCGGCGCGGGCCACCCCTCGACCGTCCGTGTTGGATCGCGGGGATCGAGCGCTTCCGCCAGCGACTCGAAACTCATCCACTCGGTCGAGCGCTGTTCCTCGCTGGTGGTGATCGCCGTGTCGATGATCTCGATGTCGCGATATTTCGTGCGTCGCAACCAGGTGGTCAGTTCTGCCAGTGTCGGCAACAACCAGACGTTCTTCATCCGGGCGTAGCGTTCGGCCGGTGTGCACGCCAGGGATTCCTCGCCGGGGATGAAGATCGTTTCGAGTACGAGTTGTCCGCCGCGACGCAAAGTGCGGCGAAGTTGCCGCAGGTGATCGATCGGCGATCGCTGGTGATAGAGGACGCCCATCGAAAACGTCGTATCGAACGCACCGCAGGCGTCCGGGAGTTCCTGCAGCCTGAGCGGCAGGACCACGACCGGCAGACCATCCAGGTGCGACGTCACCGCGAGGAACTGCATGACGTAAAGCAGCGTCGGATCTATGCCGAGCACGGCGCTGGCGCCGTCCTTCGCCATGCGCAGGGCGTAATAGCCGTTGCCACAGCCGACATCGAGCACGCGCCTGCCTGACAGTGGTTCGATTGCGCCGGCGACACGTTGCCACTTCAGGTCGCTGCGCCACTCCGCATCGATGTGCACACCGCCCACATCGAACGGCCCTTTACGCCACGGCGCGAGCTGCAGCAGCAGCGCACGCCTGTCCGCGTCGTTCGATGCGGACCCGAGCCTCCGGACCGCTTCCTGCCAGCGCGTGAAATCCCCGTGCGCTGAAGCCGACATCCGCTCTCTCGACAGCGCCTGCAGCGGCTCGAGCCAGTGCTCGAGCTGCAGCTTTTCGAGAATACCGGCGAGGGCAGCGCCGTCGGGCATGCTCATCGGATCGCGATGATGGAAACGAAATTGAAATAACGCAGCCACACGGCTGCGCTGCTGAAGCCGGCGCGCAACAGCCGGTCACGATGCTGACCGACCGTCTCCGGGACCAGGACGTTTTCGAGCGCCGCACGCTTGCGGCTGATCTCGAGCGCGCTGTAATCGTTGCGCCGCTTGTGTTCGTGATGGAGATCCACGAGGAGGGATTCCATCGCCGGGTCCGGATCGACCACCTTCTCCGACAACACGAGCACCCCGGCATCGTTCAGGCCATCGAAAATACGCCGGATCATCGTGTCACGCTGTGCCAGGGGGAGGAACTGCAGCGTGTAGTTCAGCACCACCATGGAGGCGTTCGAGAGTTCGGTGTCGAGTATGTCGCCCTCCACGAGATCGATGGCTGCGCCATCCGGCTCGCGCCTGCATTCATCACGAACAATGCTGCGGCAGCGCTCGATCATCGCGGGCGCATTGTCGACGGCGACGATGCGGCAGTCCGCGGTGCGGATGCCCTGGCGCATGGCCAGCGAGGCAGCGCCGAGGGAGCAGCCCAGGTCGTAGCAGCGGGTGCCGGCCCGGACATAGCGCGCGGCCAGCGACCCGATAGCCTCCAGCGATGCCTCGTAGCCCGGGATCGAGCGCCGCAGCATGTCCGGGAAGACGGCGGCGACTTCGGCATTGAACCGGAACGGCTCGCCGGGGTCCTGTGCTTTGTAAACGGTATCTCTGGCCATATATCGATCAATCGAAGGAGGGGGGATGGGCCCGCGACCGGTTTCGCACTTCAAGAAGCGCGCCCACAATGGGACAATCCCGCTCGATATGCTACGCGAACTTCACGAAGAACTCGGTATCCCCGTTGACTACGGCACGTCCGGCGGCCCGCCCGCCTTCGACGAGGCGGGCGAGCTCGTGGACGTGGGGCCGAACCTGGTCGGGCGCATGCAGCGACTTGCGCCGGCGGCGGCAGAGGAATGGCAGGCGATGGTCGAGGCGGCGGCCAGTGACGGCGTTATCCTGCTGATCGTCTCGGGGTTTCGGAGTTACGAGTACCAGGCGGCGCTGATTCGCAAAAAAATCAATGCAGGTCAATCGATTACAGATATTCTCCAGGTCAATGCCGCGCCTGGACACAGCGAGCATCACACCGGGCTGGCCGTCGACATCGCGACCCCGGGGTCGCGTCCGCTGACCGAGGAGTTCGAAGACTCCGAAGCCTTCCGCTGGCTGGGGGTGAATGCTTCCCGTTTCGGCTTTTCCATGTCCTATCCAAGAGATAACCCCTGGGGAATCGTCTACGAGCCCTGGCACTGGGCGATGAATCGCTGAAAGCGGGAATTTCCGCGGGCTCGGGACGATGGTGCGGAGCAAAAAAAAGCGTTCTGGCGGTTGACAGGCAAGGGAGGCGGTTAGACAATAGCCGGCTTGTGTCCGCGGAGGGGTACTCAAGCGGTCAACGAGGGCAGACTGTAAATCTGCTGGCTATGCCTACGTAGGTTCGAATCCTACCCCCTCCACCAGTTACTTATGGCGGAGGACCGGGGCGAACAAAAGTATAGCAGGATTACACTGCTGCGTTCGGCCAACGGTGTGCTCTGAGAGGGACGGCCGCGAGACACGATCTGAACCACGCGCGTGGCTGGGTTGGCAGCGCGCCAAGGGGAAGAAAACAGACAGATTCATACATCCGGACGGTTTGACATGCGAGGACTGTCAGGATTTTTGCACGTTGGAAAAACGTGTGCGGTGAGGATTAGAGCAGGTATTGCGAGGCTGAACGAAGACTCGATCAGGAATTGCGGGTGTAGTTCAACGGTAGAACCTCAGCCTTCCAAGCTGATGATGTGGGTTCGATTCCCATCACCCGCTCCAGACGAAGTCTGAGCGCAGGATCGTTGCCCACATAGCTCAGGGGTAGAGCACTTCCTTGGTAAGGAAGAGGTCCCCGGTTCAATCCCGGGTGTGGGCTCCAGACTCTGCCGGCGAAAATTTGAGAGTGCCGTGACGCGAAATCGCGGTGTTGGAAACGGAAAAATCGACTTACAAACTTAGATTAAGCAGGAACGACTCATGTCTAAAGAGAAGTTTGAAAGAACAAAACCGCACGTAAACGTAGGCACGATTGGTCACGTTGATCACGGCAAGACGACGTTGACGGCGGCGTTGACGAAGGTGATGGCGGAGAAGCACGGTTCTGGTGAGGTCAAGGGTTACGACCAGATTGACAATGCGCCGGAGGAGCGTGAGCGCGGTATTACGATTGCGACGGCGCACGTGGAGTACGAGAGTGACAACCGTCACTACGCGCACGTGGACTGTCCCGGGCATGCGGACTACGTGAAGAACATGATCACGGGAGCGGCGCAGATGGACGGTGCGATCCTGGTGGTATCGGCGGCGGACGGTCCGATGCCGCAGACGCGCGAGCACATTTTGCTGGCGCGCCAGGTCGGTGTTCCGTACATCGTGGTGTACATGAACAAGGCCGACCAGGTTGACGACGAGGAGCTTCTGGAGCTCGTCGAGATGGAGGTCCGTGACCTGCTGTCGACGTACGAATTCCCGGGTGACGACACCCCGATTATTACGGGATCGGCGCTGAAGGCGTTCGAGGGTGACGAGTCGGACATTGGCGTACCGTCGGTTCTGAAGCTGGTTGAGGCGATGGACAGCTACATTCCGGAGCCGGAGCGTGCGATAGACGGTGATTTCCTGATGCCGGTCGAGGACGTGTTCTCTATTTCCGGTCGCGGCACGGTCGTTACGGGTCGTATCGAGCGTGGCATCGTCAAGGTGGGCGACGAGATCGAGATTGTCGGCATCAAGGACACGGAGAAGACGACCTGCACGGGCGTGGAGATGTTCAGGAAGCTGCTGGACCAGGGCCAGGCCGGTGACAACGTGGGTGTACTGCTTCGCGGCACCAAGCGTGAGGAAGTCGAGCGTGGCCAGGTACTGGCGAAGCCGGGATCGATCACGCCGCACACGAAGTTCGAGGCGGAGGTTTACATCCTGACGAAGGACGAGGGTGGTCGCCACACGCCGTTTTTCAAGGGTTACCGTCCGCAGTTTTACTTCCGTACCACGGACGTGACGGGTGCGGTGGAGCTGCCGGAGGGCACCGAGATGGTGATGCCGGGCGACAACGTGCAGATGGTGGTCGAGCTGATAGCGCCGATCGCGATGGAAGACGGCCTGCGATTCGCGATTCGCGAAGGTGGCCGTACTGTTGGCGCCGGCGTCGTCGCCAAGATCATCGAGTAGGGTAAAGGGGTTGCCCGCGACCGGCATATTTCTTACCGGAATGGCTCGCTAGCGCTGCGCTTTATTTCCGGTAAGAAACATCCCGCCCGCGGGCAACGACTATTGAGATTTCAGAGGTAAGAACGTGGCAACAAATCAGAACATACGCATACGGCTGAAAGCCTTCGATCATCGCCTGATCGACAACTCAGCGCGCGAGATCGTGGATACCGCCAAGCGTACGGGCGCCACGGTCAAGGGACCCATTCCGCTGCCGATGAAAAAGGAGCGCTTCACGGTCCTGATTTCGCCGCACGTCAACAAGGACGCTCGCGACCAGTACGAGATCCGGACGCACAAGCGTTTGATGGATATCGTCGATCCGACGGACAAGACCGTTGATGCGCTGATGAAGCTCGAGCTTCCGGCCGGTGTCGACGTTCAGATCAAGCTGAATTAGGCGGCTGCCGGCTCGCGACCGGCATATTCGTCACCGGAATGGCTCGCTTCGCTGCGCTTTATTTCCGGTGACGAACATCCCGGTCGCAAGCCTCTGAAATTCAAGTAGAAAATTCCAGGCAATTCTACGGCGTCAAACGCTTGCTTTAGAAAGTTGGCGGGGTATAATTGCTGGCTCGCTGGATTTGGCCGGGCCGGGAGTCGGCCAGATTCGAAAAACGGCGTCACCGATGCACCATGAAGGGCATTCGAGTGGCGCTTAAATATTTGGACGCCGGGAAACCGCAAGGCGTCCTCGGCAAATCCCGGACCGCCCACGCCACTGAAGAGCGGCGTTGGGAGCTAGGGTCAGCCCCTGAGCAAGTAGAGCATGAGGCTCTCAGCGATGGCTGGCCCTTTCGCGTGTCTGAAACAGACGCGAAGGCAGCCCCGGCCAATCGTAGTCGGGGTGAAGAGAGATACGGACAGAGTTAGACGCTGGCCAATCGAAGTCAGTGTGAGGTTTTGAGCATGACTAAGGGTCTTGTTGGCCGCAAATGCGGCATGACACGTGTCTTTACGGAGGACGGAAATTCGATTCCGGTCACCGTTATCGAGGCACAACCGAACCAGATTACTCAGGTGAAGACCGTTGAGAACGACGGCTATCGCGCGCTGCAGGTATCTGCAGGTCGACGCAAGGCCTCTCGCGTGTCCAAGCCTCAAGCCGGCCACTTTGCCCAGGCGAAGGTCGAAGCCGGCGATTTAATTGCTGAATTCCGTCTCGACGACGCCGATGACGGTGAATACGAGGCGGGTAACGAGATCAAGGTCGATCTCTTCGAGGAAGGCCAGAAAGTGGATGTCATTGGTACGTCCATCGGTAAGGGCTTCGCCGGCACGGTCAAGCGCCACAACTTCAGAACCCAGGATGCGACGCACGGCAACTCGCTGGCACACCGCGCACCGGGTTCCATCGGCCAGAACCAGACGCCGGGCCGCGTCTTCAAGGGCAAGAAGATGTCCGGACACATGGGCAACGCCCGCAGCACCGTGCAGAACCTGGAAGTGGTTCGCGTCGATGCGGAGCGCAACCTTCTTCTCATCAAGGGCGCCGTGCCCGGGCACAGGGGCGGACGGGTAATCGTGCGTCCGGCAGTCAAGGCACGGGGGGCTTGATGATGAAGCTCAAGATGCAGGGCAGCGGATCAGTCGACGTTGCCGAGAACACATTCGGCGCCGCGTTCAACGAGGCGCTGGTTCACCAGGTCGTTACCGCCTATCTCGCGGGGGCGCGTGCAGGTACGAAGGCACAAAAGAACCGCTCGGCCGTTCGTGGCGGCGGCACCAAGCCGTGGCGCCAGAAAGGCACGGGTCGCGCCCGGGCCGGCACGATTCGCAGCCCCATCTGGGTTGGTGGTGGCCGGGCCTTCGCGGCACAGCCGCGGAGTCACGACCAGAAGGTCAACAAGAAAATGTACCGTGCCGCGCTGCGCTCGGTGCTGTCGGAGCTTGTGCGCCAGGACCGCCTGGTCGTCGTCGAGTCGCTCGAACTGGAAGCGCCGAAGACGAAGCTGCTTGCCGGCAAGCTGAAGGAGCTCGATCTGGATAACGTATTGATCCTGAACGAGGCTTTCGACGAGAAATTGTTTCTCGCTGCACGCAACCTGCCGAACGTCGGCATTTGCGATGCGGCATCCATTGATCCGGTTGTGCTGATCCGCTTCGAGAAAGTGGTGGTCACGCTGCCGGCTCTCAAACTGATCGAGGAGCGCCTGTCATGAGCAAGGCTGCCCACCAGGAACGGTTGATGACGGTAATCCGGGGTCCGCACCTGTCGGAGAAGGCCCATATTGCCGCCGAGAACAACCAGATCGTTTTCAAGGTGCGACAGGACGCGACCAAGTCGGAGATTCGCCAGGCCGTTGAACTGCTGTTCGAGGTCAATGTCGACAACGTCACTGTCGTCAACGTCAAGGGCAAGGCAAAGCGGTTTGGAATGACCCGCGGCCAGCGCTCCGATTGGAAAAAAGCTTACGTGAAGCTCGCCGAGGGCAGTCAGCTGGACTTCCTCGGCGGCGAATAAAGAACAGGACTGGGAACTCCGGATATGTCTCTGCACAAAGCAAAACCGACATCCGCTGGTCGTCGATTCGTCGTCAGCGTCAAGACGCAGGACTTGCACAAAGGCAAGCCTCACGACGCATTGCTCGACAAGAAGAGCAAGAAGGGTGGCCGCAACAACAATGGCCGCATCACGATTCGGCACCAGGGCGGCGGCCACAAGCAGCGCTATCGCATTGTCGATTTCAAGCGCGACAAGGATGGTATTCCGGGCGTTGTAGAGCGTCTCGAGTACGATCCGAACCGCAGTGCGCACCTGGCGCTCGTGAAGTACTCCGACGGTGAGCGTCGCTACATTCTTGCGCCGAAAGGGGTTGCTGCGGGTGCACCTGTCATCAGTGGCGAGGAAGCCCCGATCAAGCCCGGTAATTGCCTGCCGCTGAAGTCGATTCCGGTCGGCACGGTAATTCACAACATAGAAATGAAGCCCGGAAAGGGCGGCCAGATCGCTCGCTCGGCCGGGGGATACGCTCAGCTGGCAGCGCGCGAGGGTGTCTACGCGACACTGCGCCTGCGTTCCGGTGAGACGCGCCGTATCCACGCCGACTGCCGCGCCACGATCGGCGAGGTTGGTCACAGCGAACACAACCTGCGGAAGCTCGGCAAGGCGGGCGCAAGCCGCTGGCGGGGCGTCAGGCCGACGGTTCGTGGCGTTGCCATGAACCCCGTCGATCACCCGCATGGTGGTGGTGAAGGCCGCACCTCGGGTGGCCGGCATCCGGTTAGCCCCTGGGGTACGCCGACGAAGGGTGCGAAGACTCGCAAGAACAAGCGCACGGACAACATGATCGTTCGTCGCCGCAAGCGTAAATAAAGGATCTGAGAGATGCCGCGTAGTGTAAGAAAAGGCCCGTTCGTCGATACGCATCTGGCGAAGAAAGTGGCCGAAGCCGCAGCCAAGAACGATCGCCGTCCCATAAAGACATGGTCGAGGCGTTCGATGGTGCTGCCGGACATGGTCGGATTGACGATTGCCGTGCACAACGGCCGCCAGCACGTGCCGGTCCTGATTTCAGAAAACATGGTTGGTCACAAGCTCGGTGAGTTTGCGATGACCCGTACGTTCCGCGGTCACTCCGGTGACCGGAAAACGAAGTAAGGCGAGGGAGCAGGTCGATGCAAGTTGCAGCAACACTTCGATACGCACGCGTATCGCCGCAGAAGTGCCGCCTGGTCGCTGACACCATTCGCGGCAAAACCGTGGACGAGGCCTTGCGTGCGTTGACGTTCACACCGAAGAAGAGCGCCCGCATCGTCAAGAAGGTGCTCGAATCGGCGATAGCGAACGCCGAGCACAACCACGGCGCGGACATCGATGAATTGAAAGTTTCGACCGTTGAAGTGAATGAGGCGCCGACGTTTCGACGCTTTCGCGCACGGGCCAAGGGCCGTGGCGCGCGCATCATCAAGCGGAATAGCCACATCACCATTCGGGTAGGCGACGAGTAATAAAGTATGGGCCAGAAAGTACATCCAACGGGTATTCGCCTTGGCATCGTCAAGGACTGGGCGTCCAAGTGGTATGCCGATTCGCACACGTTTCCGGAGTACGTGCGCACGGACCACCTGCTGCGCGTTTTCATCAAGGACAAGCTGAAAGATGCGTCGGTAAGCCGGATCGCGATCGAGCGCCCCGCCAAGAAAGCCAACATCACGATTTTCACGGCGCGGCCGGGAATCGTGATCGGCAAGAAGGGCGAGGACATCGAGAAGCTGCGTGCCGAAGTGGCGCACATGATCGGCATGAGCATTACGGACGTGCGAATCAACATCAGCGAAGTGCGCAAGCCCGAGTTGGACGCACAGCTGGTCGCGGAAGGTATTGCGCAGCAGCTGGAGCGCCGCGTCATGTTCCGCCGTGCCATGAAGCGGGCGGTTACGAACACGATGCGTGTCGGCGCGGAAGGTATCAAGGTGAAGGTGGGAGGCCGCCTGAACGGTGCGGAAATCGCGCGTTCCGAGTGGTATCGCGAGGGCCGCGTGCCGCTGCACACGCTGCGCGCCGATATCGATTACGGGCTGGCCGAGGCGCGCACGACTTACGGCGTGATCGGCGTGAAGGTCTGGATCTTCAAGGGTGAGGTTTTCGATAAGCCGGAACCGAAGCAGGCGGAAGCCCCGGAGGCACCGGCGGGCGCGCGTTCCTGAGAACGGTCGCTGATCGAGGTGAGATAAATGTTACAGCCCAAACGTACAAAATTTCGCAAGCAGATGAAGAGCCGCAACCGCGGCCTGGCGCAGCGTGGCAGCACGGTGGCGTTCGGCGAGTATGGCCTGAAGGCAACGGATCGCGGGCGCATGACGGCGCGCCAGATCGAGGCGGCTCGACGTGCCATGACCCGCTATATCAAGCGTGGCGGCAAGATCTGGATCCGGGTGTTCCCGGACAAGCCGATTACCAAGAAGCCGCTCGAAGTGCGGCAGGGTAAGGGCAAGGGCAACGTCGAGTACTGGGTGTGCCAGATTCAGCCTGGCCGTGTCCTTTACGAAATGGAAGGCGTGACCGAGGAAATTGCGCGCGAGGCGTTTCGCCTGGCCGCTGCCAAGCTGCCTTTCAAGACCGAATTCGTAACCCGGCAGGTGATGTGATGCAGGCGAGCGATCTGAGAAGTAAATCGGTGGACGAGCTCAACGAGGAGCTGGTGGCCTTGCGTCGCGAGCAGTTCAATCTGCGTATGCAGCAGGCAACCGGCGAGCTGACGCACAACCACGAACATCGTCGTGTCCGCAAGGACATCGCGCGTGTAAAAACCGTATTGCAGGAGCTCACGCGCTCGGCAGGTGAAGACAAATGAGTGAAGACACAAAGAAAGTGCAGCGGACGGTTGTCGGACGCGTCGTTAGCGACAAGATGGACAAGACCGTGTCCGTCGCGATCGAACGCCTCATCAAGCATCCCGTCTACGGCAAGTACATTCGCCGGACGACGAAGGTGCTCGCGCACGACGCAGCGAACGAGTGCAAGCCCGGGGATCGCGTAGCGATCTCGGAGTGCAGGCCGTTTTCCAAGAACAAGTCCTGGACTGTCGTCAACGTTGTTGAACGTGCAGCGGACCGGTAAGCGAAGGTAGGCAGTCATGATTCAGATGCAGACAGTTCTGGAGGCGGCGGATAACTCGGGTGCGCGTCGCGTTCAATGCATCAAGGTGCTGGGCGGCTCAAAGCGCCGCTATGCGAATGTGGGTGACGTGATCAAGGTCAGCGTCAAGGATGCAATTCCGCGCGGCAAAGTGAAAAAGGGCGAGATCTATAACGCCGTTGTCGTGCGCACGCGCAAGGGCGTACGCCGCAAGGACGGCTCGTTGATCCGCTTCGACGGCAATGCCGCGGTGCTTTTGAACGCACGCCTCGAGCCGATCGGCACCCGTATTTTCGGCCCGGTAACTCGTGAGCTCCGCACGAACCAGTTCATGAAGATTATTTCGCTGGCGCCGGAGGTTCTGTAGTTGCGGTTCTGGAACCGTGACCTTCAGCAGAATTTGGATTGAGATATGAACAAGATTAAAAAAGGCGATGAAGTCATCGTGAAAACCGGCAAGTCCAGGGGCCAGCGAGGCACCGTGCTCGAGGTCTTTCCGGACGGGCGGGTGCTTGTGGAAGGCGTGAACGTCTTCAAGAAGCACGTCAAGCCGAACCCGAATGTCGGTGAACCCGGCGGCATCCAGGACAAGGCGATGCCCGTCGATCATTCGAATCTGATGGTCTTCAACCCGAAGAGCAAGAAAGGCGAGCGTGTCGGCTTTCGCGTGAACGATGACGGATCCAAGGTCCGCGTCTTCAAGCAAAGCGGCGACGTCGTAGACATTTAAGAGACTGAGACATGTCAAGGCTACAGGAAAAGTTCGAGAACGAGCTGATGGGCGAGCTCCAGCAGAAGCTCGGCCTCAAGAATCCGATGGAGGTGCCTCGCATCACCAAGATCACGTTGAACATGGGCGTGGGCGGTGCGATTGCCGACAAGAAAGTACTCGAGAGCGCTCGTTCGGATATGGAGAAGATCGCCGGGCAACGGCCGATTACGCGTAACGCGCGTAAGTCTGTCGCGGCATTCAAGATCCGTGACGGCATGCCGATCGGCTGCAAGGTGACGCTGCGCCGCGAGCGGATGTATGAGTTCCTCGACCGCCTGGTGAACATTGCCATCCCGCGTATTCGCGATTTCCGGGGACTGAACCCGAGAAGTTTCGACAAGCAGGGCAACTACAGCATGGGTGTGCAGGAGCAGATCATCTTCCCGGAGATCAACTACGACGAAGTTGATGCTATCCGCGGTATGGATATCACGATTACCACGACAGCTCGCAACGCCGAAGAAGGCAAGGCATTGCTCGAGATGTTCAACTTTCCGTTTAAACGGTAACGGCGCGGAACCGTAGGAGCGCTTCTCGAAGCGCGACAAACGAGGACAAACAGAAACATGGCTAAAAAATCAATGATCCAGCGCGAAATCAAGCGTGCGAAGCTCGTGGCGAAGTACGCCGAGAAGCGCGCGAAGCTGAAGGCGATCATCCGTAACGTCAATAGCACGGATGAAGAACGCCGCGTTGCGCAGGCCAAGCTCAATGCTATCCCGCGCGATGCGAGCCCGACGCGTCAACGCAATCGTTGCTCGATCACAGGTCGTCCACATGGCGTGTATCGCAAGTTCGGCCTCGGCCGTAACAAGCTGCGCGAGGGCGCGATGAAGGGTGAGATTCCCGGATTGACCAAGGCCAGCTGGTAGAAGGACGCGGACAATGACGATGACAGACCCTATTTCCGACATGCTGACGCGCATTCGCAATGGCCAGAAAGCGCGCAAGGTCAGTGTTTCTATGCCGGCGTCCAGCGCCAAGAAGGCTGTGGCCAGGGTATTGAAGGACGAAGGCTACATCATGGACTACTCGGTTTCGGGTGAAGGCGCTGAAAAGGAATTGAGTGTGGAGCTCAAGTACTTCGAAGGCACGCCCGTGATTGAGAGCATCAAGCGAACGAGCCGTCCCGGCCTCCGTATCTACCGCGGCAAGGAAGATCTTCCGCAGGTGCTCGGCGGCCTCGGAGTGGCGATCGTGTCAACCTCGGCGGGCGTGATGAGCGATCGCGAGGCGCGTGAGAAAGGTATTGGCGGGGAAGTGATCTGCATCGTTTCCTGATGCTGTGAATTCCTTCGAAACGAGACGTAACGATGTCAAGAATTGCAAAAGCACCGGTCGAACTGCCTGGCGGCGTTGAATTCAGCCAGAGTGGAAACGTTGTCACGATGAAAGGCAGCAATGGCACGCTCACCATGGAATTGAACACCGAGGTGGAGCTTTCCCAGGAAGACAATGTGCTCATGGTCAAGCCGCGCTCCGGCTCGCGTTTCAGCACGGCGATTGCCGGCACGATGCGGGCGCTGCTCGCCAATATGGCGAAGGGTGTGTCCAATGGCTTCGAGCGCAAGCTGGAACTGGTGGGCGTCGGCTATCGCGCACAGGCACAGGGAAACAAGCTGAACCTGACGCTGGGTTTTTCGCACCCGGTCGTACACGAGGTTCCCGAGGGCGTGACGGTAGAAACGCCCAGCCAGACCGAGATTATCGTGAAGGGTGCCGACAAGCAGAAAGTCGGCCAGGTCGCTGCTGAAATTCGCAGCTACCGTCCGCCGGAGCCCTACAAGGGCAAGGGCGTTCGCTATGCCGATGAGCGCGTTGTCATCAAGGAAGCGAAGAAGAAATAGGTTTAGGAGCGCTTCTCGAAGCGCGAACCAACGAACAGAAGATTGTAAAGACCATGAAACTGGACAAGAAACAGAATCGTCTGCGCCGCGCCCGAAAGGGCCGCGCCAAGATCCACGAGCTGAAAGTGAGCCGGCTGAGCGTGCACCGCACGCCACGGCACATTTACGCGCAAATCATTGCGCCGGATGGCGGCACCGTCCTGGCCAGTGCTTCGACGGTGGAGCAGGAAGTGCGCAAGGGCGTCAAGAGCGGCGGAAACGTCGAGGCAGCATCGATTGTCGGTGCCCGAATCGCGGAAAAGGCCAGGGCGGCCGGCATCGATACGGTTGCCTTCGATCGCTCCGGTTTTCGATATCACGGGCGCGTGAAGGCCTTGGCCGATGCAGCGCGCGAAGCAGGGCTGAAATTTTAAAGAAAGGATTGTTGACGGCGAAAACACCGTCAGGACCAGACTATGGCAAGAGTTGAGCAAGCACAATCGAATGATGACCTGATCGAAAAGCTGGTCACGGTTAATCGCGTAGCCAAGGTCGTCAAGGGCGGCCGCCAGTTCGGCTTCACGGCGCTGACGGTTGTTGGTGACGGAGAGGGCCAGGTGGGCTTCGGCTACGGCAAGGCGCGAGAAGTGCCGATCGCGATCCAGAAGGCGATGCAAAGCGCACGCAAGAACATGATTGCGATCAACCTGAACAACGAGACCCTGCAGTACGCGAAGAAGGGCCGTCACGGCGCCACGCGCGTTTATATGCAGCCGGCCTCCGAAGGTACCGGTGTCATCGCAGGTGGTGCGATGCGTGCCGTGTTCGAATGCGCCGGTGTACGAAACGTGCTGGCCAAGAGCTACGGCTCGCGCAATCCCATCAACGTGGTTCGTGCAACGATTAATGCGCTGTCCGAGATTCATTCGCCCCAGGCGATTGCGGCCAAGCGCGGCAAGAAAGTAAAGGAAATAGTCGGCTGAGGCCGACCAATCGTCGGTTAAATCCGGCGGGTACAGCAGAGATACGATCATGGCGAAGCCAAAAGAGTTGAAAGTGACGTTGGTCAAGAGCAAGCACGGGCGGCTGAAGAGCCACAAGGCCTGCGTTGCCGGTCTTGGACTCCGGAAAATCCACCAGTCCGTTACGGTGGCCGACACGCCCGAGAATCGCGGCATGATCAACCGCATCTCCTACATGATCGCGGTAGAGGAAGTCTGACATGCGACTGAATGAACTGTCGCCCGGCAAGGGCGCCAAGAAAGCCGGCAAGCGGCTGGGCCGCGGCCATGCCGCGGGCCAGGGCAAGACGAGCGGCCGCGGCCAGAAGGGCCAGCATGCGCGTTCGGGCGGCTATCACAAGGTGGGCTTCGAAGGCGGCCAGATGCCGCTGCAGCGGCGCCTGCCCAAGGTTGGTTTCCGTTCGCGGAAGGCGCACCTGAGCGCGGAGCTGAGGCTGCACGAGCTGGCGATACCCGAGGCCGAGGTCATCGACCTGGACGTATTGAAGAAGCTGAACCTGGTGCCGGCGTTTACGACCAAGGTGAAAGTGATCAAGTCCGGCGAACTGGACAAGGCGGTGACGCTCAAAGGTATCGCGGTCACCAAGGGTGCCCGTGAGGTCATCGAAAAGGCCGGCGGCAAGATAGAGGAATAGGTTTGTAGGAGCGCCTCCCGAGGCGCGATAACACCAGACAGGAACGAACGTGGCGAAAAAGCCCCAACAAAATCCGGCGGACATAGCGAAGGCGGCAGGCAAACTGGCCGAGCTCAAGGCTCGTATCCTGTTTTTGCTCGGCGCCCTGATCGTATTCCGCGTGGGTACGTTCATACCGGTGCCCGGCGTCGACCCCGTTGCGCTCAAGGACTTCTTCGACCAGCAGTCGGGGAACCTGCTCGGCCTGTTCAACCTGTTCTCGGGCGGTGCGCTGTCACGCTTTGGACTGTTTGCGCTCGGCATCATGCCGTACATCTCGTCCTCGATCATCATGCAGATGGCCAGCCACATCGTGCCCAGCCTGCAGCAGCTCAGAAAGGAAGGCGAGCAGGGACGGCGTGCAATCATCAAGTACACGCGTTGGGGTACCGTGGCGCTGGCCAGCTTCCAGTCGGTCGCCGCTGCTTCCTGGTTGCAGAACCAGGCGGGCCTCGTCGTGAACCCGGGGCCGAGCTTCCTCATTACCGCGTGTATCACGCTCGTCACGGGAACGATGTTCCTGATGTGGCTCGGTGAGCAGATAACCGAACGCGGCATCGGCAACGGCATCTCGATGATCATTCTCGCCGGTATCGTTGCCGGCATGCCTGCCGCAATTGCGGGAACGGCGGAACTGGTGCGTAACGGCGAAATGTCGCCAGCCACGGCGATCCTGATGCTCGTCGGCGGCGTAGCGGCCATCGTGTTCGTGGTGTTCATGGAGCGCGCACAGCGGCGCATCACAGTGAATTACGCACGGCGTCAACAGGGCCGCAAGATGTACGCGGCGCAGAGCACGCACCTGCCGTTCAAGATCAACATGTCAGGCGTTATTCCGCCGATCTTCGCGTCGTCGATCCTGATGTTCCCGGCGACCATCGCACAGTTTTTCGGACAGTCCGCGGAACCCAACGCGGTGCAGCGGGCGTTGCAGACGATCGGCGCGAATCTTGGCCCGGGGCAGCCGGTCTACGTGCTGTTCTACGGTGCCATGATCGTGTTTTTCTGTTTCTTTTACACCGCGCTGATGTACAACTCGAAGGACACCGCGGATAACCTGAAGCGGGCCGGCGCTTTTCTGCCGGGCATCAGGCCCGGTGCACACACCGCCGAATATATCGACCGGGTGCTGACAAGGCTGACATTCTGGGGATCGATTTACATCGCCGGCGTCTGCCTGTTGCCCGAGTTCGTGCGGATGTTCTACCCGAGCATGCCGTTCAGCTTCGGTGGTACGTCTTTGCTTATTCTCGTCGTCGTGACGATGGACTTCATGTCGCAGATGCAGGCGCATGCGATGAGCCATCAGTACGAGGGCATGATGCAGAAGGCCAACCTGCGCAATTATGGCAGGGGTGGTCAGCTACGATAGTGGTTGCTGCTCATAGCAACCCGGTTACGTTGAGCCCGAGGCTCCTGGGAGAAAGCTCATGAAGGTAAGAGCATCCGTCAAGAAAATCTGCAGGAACTGCAAAATCATCCGTCGCAACGGCGTTGTGCGGGTGATATGCACTGACGCGCGTCACAAGCAGCGGCAGGGTTAACCGAAGTAGCAGTCCGAAAGAACGTTACGAATTAATCGAGGAAAGATTAGTGGCACGTATAGCAGGCATTAACATTCCGCTCACGAAGCATATCGTGGTCGCGCTGACGTCGATTTACGGAATCGGCGACTCGCGCGCGAAACAGATCTGCGAGGCAGCGGGCATTGCACCAGAGACCCCGGTCAAGGACCTGGCAGAGCCGGAAGTGGCGAAGCTCAGGACCGCCGTTGCGAGTTTCACGGTCGAGGGCGACCTCCGCCGCGAAACCTCGATGAACATCAAACGGCTGATGGACCTGGGCTGCTATCGCGGCATACGTCATCGCCGCGGGTTGCCGCTGCGCGGCCAGCGTACGCGCACGAACGCCAGGACACGGAAAGGGCCGCGGCGTCCCATCAAGCGATAGAAACGTCCGTTTGGGCCGACTACCGCCTCTTGTAGAGAACTAATTACTTAGCGAGTCTTTTTTGAGATGGCAGAAGCAAAGAAAAAGAAGGTTAAAAAGCACGTGGTGGACGCGATTGCGCACATCAATGCTTCCTTCAACAACACGATCATCACGATCACGGATCGCCAGGGCAACGCATTGTCGTGGGCGACGGCCGGCGGCTGCGGTTTTCGCGGTTCGCGGAAGTCGACGCCCTTTGCGGCGCAGGTTGCCTCAGAGAAGGCGGGCCGCACGGCCCTCGACTTCGGCGTGAAGAACCTGGACGTGCGTGTTCGTGGGCCGGGTCCGGGTCGCGAATCCGCGGTACGCGCCCTGAACGCCCTGGGTTTTCGTATTCAACACATCGAGGATGTTACGCCGATTCCTCACAACGGCTGCCGCCCGCCGAAAAAGCGGCGCGTATAGAGGCTAACAATGGCAAGATATTTAGGACCAAAGTGCAAACTGTCCCGCCGCGAAGGCACGGATCTGTTTCTCAAGAGCGGCGTGCGGCCGCTCGAATCGAAGTGCCGGCTGGAGATCCCGCCGGGTGGTGCGCCGCAGCGTCGGCCGCGCCTGTCGGACTACGGTCTGCAGCTTCGTGAAAAGCAGAAGCTGCGTCGCATGTACGGGGTGCTCGAGCGCCAGTTCCGCAACTACTACAAACGGGCCGCCCAGCTGAAAGGGTCGACGGGTGAGAACCTGTTGCGCCTGCTGGAAGGGCGCCTGGACAACGTCGTGTATCGCATGGGCTTTGCGTCGACGCGCGCCGAAGCACGCCAGCTCGTCAGCCACAAGAGCATCGAGGTCAATGGCAGGGTCGTGAACATCCCGTCTGCACAGGTGAGCGCAGGCGATGCCATCAGCATTCGTGAGAAAGCGAGGAAACAGCTTCGCATTCAAAGCGCTATAGAAATCGCAGGCCAGGTCGGTCTGCCGGAGTGGGTAGAGGTCGACGCAAAGAAGATGTCCGGGGTTCTGAAGTCGTTGCCGGACCGGGAGGATATCCTGCCGGACATCAACGAAAACCTCGTCGTCGAGCTCTACTCCAAGTAAGTCAGGAGGGATTATTCCCATGCAGGAATCTGTATATGAGTTTCTAAAGCCGCGCGTCGTCAAGGTGGCGCCGGTTAATGACCTTCAGGCGAAGGTCACCATCGAGCCGTTCGAGCGTGGTTTCGGCCATACGCTGGGCAATGCGTTGCGCCGTATCCTGCTGTCGTCCATGCCGGGCGCGGCGATCTCGGAAGCGGAGATCGAGGGCGTGCTGCACGAGTACACCAGCATTGAAGGCGTGCAGGAGGACGTGGTCGACATCCTGCTGAACCTGAAGCAAGTGGCCGTGCGCATGAATGCGCGCGATACCGCCGAGCTGCGGGTTTCGAAGAAAGGCCCCGGACCTGTTACTGCAGGCGACATCCAGCTGGATCACGACGTCGAGATCATGAACCCGGACCTCGTCATCGCGAATCTGACCAGTGCCGGCGAGCTGAACATGGTGCTCAAGGTCGAGCGCGGCCGTGGCTATCGCCCTGCAACCCAGCGCCCGACCTTCGAGGAACAGGCCGGCCCGATCGGCCGTCTGCAGCTCGATGCGTCGTTCAGCCCGGTGCACCGCGTTACCTACAATGTTGAAGCAGCTCGCGTTGAACAGCGGACCGACCTCGACAAGTTGCTGATCGATATCGAGACCAACGGCACGATCGATCCTGAAGAGGCGATTCGTCGTGCAGGCAGCATCCTCAAGGACCAGCTGTCGGTCTTCGTCGATCTGCAGGGCCAGGAAGAAGGCACCGGCGCCCAGGCTCAGGATCAGGTGGATCCGATACTGCTGCGCCCGGTCGATGAACTCGAGCTGACGGTGCGTTCGGCGAACTGCCTCAAGGCCGAAAACATCATGTACATCGGTGACCTCGTTCAGCGCACGGAAGTCGAGCTTCTCAGGACACCGAACCTCGGCAAGAAATCACTCACCGAGATCAAGGAAGTGCTCGAAG
>Ga0193947_1000048_pt1 | contig 22855 bp, 17 predicted proteins | sample FRT_01_MG_FD_161267 | JGI IMG/M metagenome (GOLD analysis project Ga0193947, IMG submission 161267) | Sediment microbial communities from the Broadkill River, Lewes, Delaware, United States - FRT_0-1_MG | ecosystem: Environmental > Aquatic > Freshwater > River > Sediment | place: USA: Delaware... | reverse complement strand
TCGATCTGGTTTTGCTCGCTTTTGATATAACGGTACGACAGATTGGCGATTTTGCGGAATCCCGGTGTGTACTGAATACGGGCATTGGTGCGCTCGGCTACATTGTCGCGCGTGTTCCATATCATATCGGCTTGTCCCTTCCAGGAACGTGACAGGGCGAGTTCGATCTCACCAGCGATATCGGATTCGTTATCGTCTTCCGGTTCGGTATTGTTCAGTGTGACGTTACGGTTACCAAAATAAAACAGCTGGCCAATCGAGGCATGGAACTTCTCGGCGCCGGTATTGGGATTAATGAAGCGGCTGGTGACGGCCAGTGCCACCTGATTGGCGTCGCCCATGCGGTCTGTGCCGTTAAAGCGGTTTACCTCGAACAGTTCTCTGTAACTGAAGGTGGGCTCGCTGCTGTCAAACAGAGGGATATCCTCCTGGTTTTGCCCCTTTACCCACAGGTAAAACAGGCGTGGTTCCAGGGTCTGGGTATATTTGGCGGAACCGATGGCGAGGTCGCGCTCGAAATACAGGATATTATCCATACTGAAGAAAGGCGTTGTTCTGGTGGGGTTTTCGCTGTCACCCGGGGCCTGGTTATCCAGTTTGTAGGCGGTATAGCGCATACCCAGTTTTGGGACGGATTCGAATGCAGATCGACGGATCGGCAGACTGATGTCGGGCCACAGGTCGACGCGGTCACTCGTGATCTGCTCATCTGCATCGAAGCGGACAAACTCCGAATACAGCTGTGTTTCGATGCCCAGCGGGCGGAACGGGGATGCCATGCTGAAGGTCGTGCGTGGCAGTCGTTGATAGGGCCGATCTTCCTGGGCGATGTTCTTGTCGACGGTCTGATAATCGTCAAGCTGGATGCCCAGCTGCCACCAGCGGGTGGTATATTGCGCTTGTGCCGCGCGTTGCAAGTGGGTGATGCTGGCGAGGCTCAGCGAATCCCCCAGATCATTCAGGTAGTCTTTGTCTGATACACGGTCATAGTCAATATTAGTCGTGAGGTGTCTGCCGTACCTGCCTTCATCACGAATCGTGATGCGGCTGCGGCTATCATCGGTGACATCGTCATTGGGCAGGTACTCGACACCGACGTGGCCTTCGTTTTGAGGGCTCAGGTAACGAAATTCAGTCATCAGCTGGGTGCCACGGTCTTCCAGGTAACGTGGCGTAATCGTTGCGTCGTAGTTGGGCGCCAGATTGAGATAGAACGGTGTCCGTAGCTCGATGCCGGAGTTGTCGGAGGTACCGAAACTGGGAATCAGAAAACCGGTTTTACGCCGGTCGTCGATGGGGAAACTGATATAGGGGGTATAAAGGACAGGGGCACCCTTGAGCCTTAATTGTGCATTGCGCGCCACACCTTTACCTTCATTCTTGTCCAGGGTGACCGTGTCGGCACTGAGTCGCCAGCTATTGGAGCCCTCCGGACAGGTGGTATAGGTGGCTCTCTTGTATTTGGTGATACCCGGTTCCAGAAGGAAGGTTTTTTTGGCTTTGCCGCGTGCATGACGATCATAGATGCGGAAACGGGTTTTAAAGAATTCGCCACGGTCTTCGTCCAGCCACAGGGTACCGTGGCTGCCCGATAAGCTCATGTTCGGATCATCAAAGCGAAATCCGCCCTCGGCTTCGACGGTGCCGCGTGTTTCATCGTAGATAATCCGTTCAGCCTGCACTTGTTGGGCACCGCGCTGAGCCTGCGCGTCCCCGAACAGCGTAAAAGTGCCGTCTGCATTGCGTTCCGCCAGGTCGCCGAAGAGGAGCGTGGGTGCCTGTTCAGGGTCGCCGTCGAACTGAAGATCGAAATCCCGGGGCGGTGGTGGTGGGCAAACAGCCCAGGCGGAAATCGGGGCGTGGGGGTCGATGTCCGGGGCTGCGGAATCATTTTCAGCATGGAGTCCCGCCGCAGTTGTTGAAAGGCTGACGACGATTAGTAAGTGTCTAATATTCACTGATTATTAGCAATTTAAACGGCTATGCTGGCGATCTTGACAGGTGTGGCTATCGAAGCTGGTGGCTGGCGCGTAAAATCGCACAGTATGATTGCATATTCAATGATTTCGTAGGCGAGTGGTGCAGCTGACGCGTCCCCGGCAGCTATTGATTCTGCTCCTTCTGGCAGCTAGTACGCTGTTATTGCTGATCATTCAGCCCGCTGAGCAGCCAGCGCTGCGATCGCTGGCGCCGTCACCTGTTCTGGTGGATGTTGTCAGCCGGGCCAATCTGGATCCCCGCGAGCTGGTGTCCGGTCGTTTGCAACCGGTACGGCGGGCCTGGCTGCGTTTTGAAGTCGACGGCCGGGTGGCTGAGCGCAGGGCTGAACCAGGACAGTCAGTCACCGCGGGGGATGTTCTGTTAACCCTAGATGATCAGGATTATCGCGACGTGCTGATTCAGGCGGAGGCTGATTGGCAGCAGGCAGAGGCGGATCTCCAGCGTGATCAGGGTCTGTTGAAACTTGCCGAGCGCAGCCGCAAGCTTCAGGAGGAAGAAGTCAGTCGACTCAATAGCCTGGGTGAGCGTTCTCTGGCCTCAAAAACACGGCTCGGTGATGCACAGGCATTGTTGGCGCAGCGCCTGTCAGAGGAGGCGCGACTGCGCGCCAGTGTGGCCACCGGACCACAAAGGGTGGTCGCAGGCAAGGCCACCATGGATCGTGCCCGGCGCAACCTGGAGCGCGCCACACTCAGGGCACCTTTTGCCGGCCGGGTGAACCAGGTGAAGCTGCAAGTGGGCGATTACGCCAGTCGCAATCAGCAGGCGCTGGAAATCATCAGTGACCAGCTGGATTTTTATGCGCAGGTACGCGGCCCTGTTGCCCGGGCATTGTCGCTGGGACAGCGCGTGACTGTCAGGGTGGCGGACCTCTCATACACGGCAACACTGTCTGCTGTGCAGCCGGATCCGGATCCGAGCACGTTTACCCACGCAATTCGCCTGCGCATGCCGGAATCTGAAACCCGTTCGGGTGCGTTGGCCATTGCCCAACTGCCCCTGCAGCCTGTGAGAAATGCGCTGGTCGTTCCTTCGACCGCGATACTGCTGGAAGAGGGTGGTGCCTTTGTGTTCAGACTGGAGGATGAGCGTCTGCAGCGCGTCGCCGTACAGCTGGGGCCACGCGTCGGTGAGCAGCAATCTGCGTGATTTACCCGGAGGCTCGCTAAAGGCCAGGGAAGGCGACATTCTTCTGCGAGGCAAGGGTGTCGCACCCAATCCGCAGTTAGTACGACAGATCGTGATTCGCAGCAATGATCAGGGAGGACGTCTGCGTATCGGGGATGTGGCCGAGGTGAGCTTGCGCCTGGAAGAGGCCGAAACACTGGGACGCTTCAATGGCGCACCATCGGTCAATCTGACGGTTACCAAAACAGCCGGTGCCTCAACCATCGAGGTGTCGCGCCTGGTCCGTGAACAGGCGGATAAGCTGCGCCGCGAATTGCCACCCAGCATTCAGGTCGGGCTGTTCAGTGATTTATCCGTCTACGTAAAAACCCGTTTGAATACCGTTAAGTCATCCGGCCTGCTGGGGCTGCTGCTGGTGCTGTTGTCGTTGTACCTGTTTCTGAACTTTCGTGTCGCGCTGATCACGGCAATGGGAATTCCGGTTTCCTTTCTGGTGGCGGTGTCGCTCATTTATTACCTGGGTTTTACCATCAACATGGTCTCCCTGTTCGCCTTTTTGATCGCACTGGGACTGGTGGTAGACGACGCGATTATCGTTACAGAAAACATCTATAGGCATATGGAACAGGGGGTGCCGGCAGCGCAGGCCGCACAGACAGGCTCCCGTGAGGTGTTGTGGCCGGTACTGGCTGCGACCAGTACCACGGTTGCCGCTTTCTTGCCGATGTTCGCGATCGGTGGAACACTTGGCGAGTTTATCAAAGTGATACCGGTAGTGGTCGCGGCTTCGCTGGCAGGCTCCCTGTGGGAAGCCTTTGCCGTGCTGCCTTCGCACGCCACCGAGCTGTTGCGGGTTGACCGTGGGCGGAGATCAACCGGCCGAATCGACTGGGCGGTACTGCTGCATCGCTATGTGGACTTTCTGCGCTGGTCGGTGCGAAATCGCTATTTTGTCAGTCTGGTCGCGCTGGGCGTATTGGCGGTTGCGGTGAGCTACGGGGTGACGCGACTGCCGTTCCAGTTGTTCGGCAAACCTGACATTGGACAGTTTTTCGTCAATATCGAGGCCCCCAACACCTACAGTCTTGAAGATACCGAGCTGTTGGCAAAACGCATCGAACAGGCCGTGTCTGAAACTGTCAGCCAGGATGAGATGGACACCATGTTAACCAATGTCGGTGTGACCTTTATTGATTTCAATCGTTTTCGTTATGGCAGTAACTACATTCAGCTCATTATCGATTTGCAGAAACGGGCGCCGGAGGGCGTTATCGAGCGATTTATAACACCGGTGGTCAGCCTGAAGTTCAACTGGGAAGGGAGCCGGCAACGCGAAACTGAGACCATTGTCAACGAGGTGAGAAAACGTCTGGAAACCCTGACCGGTATCCAGCGTCTGTCAATTCTGCGGCCACAGGGCGGGCCGGCCGGTGCTGATGTTGAAGTCGGTATAGTGGGAGATGATATAGACCGGCTGCTGCAGCATGCCTACCGCATGCGCGATTACCTGCGCCAGGTACCCGGTGTCTACGATGTTCGCCAGGACCTCGATGTCGGTAAACTGGAGTATCAGTACAGCCTGAACGAGCGCGGTCAGGAACTGGGGTTGAATCAACAGCAATTGGCCGATGCAGTGCGCACCGGTTTTCTGGGGCTGGAAGCGGTTCAGGTAACCTTGGGGGATGAGCGCGTCCCTGTGCGTGTCATCTATGACGAGCAGGTGCGGCGCAGCAGTTCCCTGGAATCGCTGTCGATCACGCTGGAGGACGGCCGCATTGTTTATCTGGGGGATGTTGCCGACATAACGTCAGGCCGGGGGCTGAACACCATCCAGCACCGCGATACGCAACGACTCGCCGTCGTCACTGCCGAGGTGGATGACCGGGAAACCACGGCGCTGCAGGTGACGAAACTGATCGAACACCAGTTCGGCGATCTGGATAAACGCGAGCCTGGCTACCATTTATTGTTTCTGGGCGAGAAAAAGGATGCCGCGGATTCTTTACAAGGCATGCGCCATGCCACCCTGATTGCACTGGCCATTATCTTTTTCATTCTGGCCTCTCTGTTTAAATCGCTGCTGGATCCGCTGGTGGTAATGTTCGCCATTCCTTTCGGTTTCATCGGTGTCGTAGTGGGGCACATGCTGTTTGGCTACCATCTGCAGTTCCTGTCGCTGATCGGATTTCTCGCGCTGACCGGCATTGTCGTCAATGATTCCCTTATTCTGGTGGATTTTGCCAAACGCCTGCGTGCACAGGGCTGGGACCGGGTCGATGCCCTGGTCGAAGCGGGCAGGGTGCGGGTACGCCCGATATTGCTGACCACCGTGACGACCTTTCTGGGTATATCCCCGCTGATTTTTTTCGCTACCGGGCAAACGGCTTTCCTGTCGCCCATGGCAGTAAGTCTCGGTTTCGGCCTTTTGTTCGCGACGGTGCTGATCCTTGTCGCCGTACCCTGTTTCTATCTGATTGCGGATGATCTCCGCCAGAGTGTGTCACGGTGGCTGCGACGGGGTGTCGACCAGCGAGCCCGTAGAACATGATGCCAGGCTGTTACACGATGCGAATTTTAATTTCTCCGTGACCTTCGTGTCTCCGACGCTTGCCGCTATAATGCAGCAGTATTATCAAGGGCAGGAAAGAATTTGGAATCGTCTGAACGACTGGAGCATCTCCTGCAATGGACCAGGCAACAGCTGGACTGGCCAGCCATTGAGCTCACGCCGGCATCGGTGGATGCCAGTTTTCGCCATTATTTCCGGGTGCAGCAGGGGGATGTCAGCTATGTTCTCATGGACGCACCGCCGGACAAAGAAGATTGCCGGTCGTTTATCCATGTCACTGAGCTGTTGCTGGGGCTTGGCCTGCATGCGCCGCAAATTCTGGCCAGGAATCTCGAGCAGGGATTTCTGCTGCTCTCGGATCTGGGCAGCCGCCTGTACCTGGATGAACTGAACGAAAAAACGGTCGATCGTTTGTACGGGGATGCGTTGGGGGCGCTGGCGGCATTGCAAAGCTGTGATCCGGATAACAGTGGTCTGCCATCGTACACGCGCGAACTTCTATTGTTTGAAATGTCTCTGTACAGGGACTGGCTGGTCGGGGTGCATTTGAATATCCGGCTTGACCGGGCGCAGCAGGAAGCCCTGCAGAAAAGTTTTGAGTTGCTTGCCGATTCTGCTCTACAGCAAGCCGCCGTCTGCGTCCATCGGGATTTCCATTCCAGGAACCTGATGGTATCGCCGTTTCATAATCCGGGTATCCTGGATTATCAGGATGCTGTGATTGGGCCCGTGACCTACGACCTTGTGTCACTGCTGCGGGACTGCTACATCAGCTGGCCGCGTCAACGCGTTGAAGACTGGGTGATGGGGTACTTCGAACTCGCGCAGCAGACTGGGATCTTGCGTCAGGATCGGGTCAACGAACTGCAGTTTCTGAAATGGTTCGACTGGATGGGGGTGCAGCGGCATCTGAAGGCGGCGGGAATTTTTGCGCGCCTCAACCATCGCGATGGCAAGCCGGGATACCTGGGTGATATTCCGCGTACGCTGGGCTACGTCAGCGATGTGTGTTCGCGTTACAGCGAGCTCTCCGAACTCGGCAGCCTGACCAGGACTGTCATCGCCAGCCTATGAGAGCCATGATTCTCGCGGCGGGGCGCGGTGAACGCATGCGGCCACTCACCGATCATACGCCGAAGCCGTTACTGGACGTCGGCGGAAAACCGCTCATTCAATATCATATCGAAGCCTTGCGCGACGCCGGCTTCAGGGAACTGGTGGTCAACCATGCTCACCTCGGGCAGCAGATTGTCGAGCGACTCGGCGATGGAGCACAGTTTGGCGTGCATATCGATTATTCGCCGGAACCGGAGGGTGCATTGGAAACCGGGGGGGGTATCAAACATGCATTGCCACTGCTGGGAGGGCAGCCCTTCCTGGTCATTAACGGCGATATCTGGACAGACTATCCTTACCAACAGCTGTATCGTAAGCCCGAGGGGTTGGCGCACCTTGTGCTGATCGATAATCCTGCCCACAACCCGACGGGTGATTTTCAGCTGAACGGCCTGCGGGTGGCAGCCGAGGGTAAGCGGAAGCTGACATTCAGCGGTATTGGTCTGTACCAGCCGGACTTGTTTGCCGACAGCCCGGACGGGGTGTTTCCTCTGGCACCCCTGCTGCGTCGTGCCATGCATGGCGGGCAGGTGAGCGGTGAATATTATCAGGGTCGATGGCTGGATATCGGAACACCGCAGCGGCTGGCAGAGCTGAGCAGGGAGTTACTACGGCTAACTTAAGTATTCATTAGCAGCAGGAGCCTGATCGATGGGAGATGAAATTACACATAGCCAGTTCAGTGCTGCTGATTTTGAACTGTTCGACCGCCGCCTGGAAGAGGAAACCCGGTTGTTGGGGCAATGGTTCGACGAGGGTGCGTTTTCCTCGCAGGTGCCTGTCTGCGGCCTGGAAATGGAAGCCTGGCTGATCGATGAGCAGGCATTGCCGGCGCCTGTGAATCAGCAGTTTCTGAACAGCATGAATGACCCGCTGGTGGTTCCGGAACTGGCAAAATTTAATGTTGAACTCAACGTCGATCCCCAGGCGCTGAACGGTATGGCGCTTAGCCGCTTGCAAAAGGGGCTGCAACAGACCTGGGATGACTGTCAGCGTGTCGCCGCCGGTATGGATACCCGCCTGATGATGATAGGCATTCTGCCAAGTGTCTCCCAGCAGCACCTGACGCTGGCCAATATGTCGGAACTCAAGCGCTACCGGGCACTGAACGAACAGGTGTTGCGACTGCGTGGAGGTAAGCCACTGATGCTGGATATCCACGGGCGCGAACACCTCAATGTTTCCCATCGGGATGTCATGCTGGAGTCAGCGGCGACATCCTTGCAGTTACACCTCAAGGTCGCAGTCGAGGATGCCGTGCGCTATTACAATGCTGCGCAGATCGTCTCGGCACCCCTGGTCGCCGCGTCGGGCAATTCGCCCCTCCTGTTTGGCCGGCAGCTCTGGGATGAGACCCGTATACCTTTGTTTGAGCAATCGGTGGAGGTTGGGGGATTTGCGGGTGCCAGTCGTGGGCCGGTGCGGCGGGTCAGTTTTGGCACCGGCTATGCCAAGGAATCGTTGTTCGAGTGCTTTGTGGAGAACGAACAGCATTTTCCGGTTCTGTTGCCTATCCAGTTTGACGGGCCCGATCGGGAAATGCGCCATCTGCGATTGCATAACGGTACCATCTGGCGCTGGAACCGGCCGCTGGTCGGGTACGACGATGACGGCACGCCGCATCTGCGCATTGAGCATCGTGTGCTACCCGCCGGACCGACTGTTGTCGACAGCATTGCCAGTGCGGCATTTTTCTATGGTCTGGTGCATACGCTGGCAAGTAGCGATGTGATACCTGAAGGACAGCTGCCCTTTGCCACCGCACGCGATAATTTTTATGCTGCAGCCCGTGACGGCCTGAACGCACACCTTACCTGGCTGGAGGGCCGCAAACTACCGGTACAGGCCTTGTTGCTCGATCAGTTGATTCCCCTGGCCGGCCACGGGCTGGAGTTGCTGGAGATCGCTGCTGAAGACCGTGAGCGATACCTGGGTATAGTCAGGGACCGTGTTTACAATGCCTGCACCGGCAGTAACTGGCAGCGCGCCTATCTGGCGCGACACCACTGCGATATGCAAGCCTTGACCGAAGCCTATTATGAACGGCAGCAGGCCGGTGCGCCGGTGCACGACTGGGACAGCTGACGGAGTACTTTATGGGTTCTTTGTTACGCCACTATGAGGCATTACCGGAAGGATTGCTGGAGGCCGGTCCAGCGCAGTTGTCTGATGTGCTGGGTGGTCCATCACTGATTCATTTGCCGGGACGGCGTGTACAGCCGTTGTTTGTGTCCGTTCTGTTGCACGGTAACGAGACCACCGGTTTTATGGCCTTGCAGGCTATGTTGCAACGCTATCAGGGTAAGGAACTGCCGCGGGCACTCAGTATATTTGTCGGAAATGTTGAGGCGGCAAGGGATGGCTTGAGACGCCTGGCTGGGCAGCCGGATTATAATCGTGTCTGGCCGGGTAGTGATCATCCCGACAGCCCGGAAAAACGCATGATGGCTGAAGTCATAGACATCATGCAGCGACGCCGGCCTTTTGCCAGTGTGGACGTCCATAACAATACCGGCATTAATCCCCACTACGGCTGTATCAATCGCGTTGAGCACCAATTTATGCACCTCGCCAGCCTGTTCAGCCGGACCCTGGTTTACTTCACGCGTCCTGCCGGCGTGCAATCAATGGCGTTTGCCCAACTGTGTCCGGCGATCACCGTGGAATGTGGCAAGGTGGGGCAGGCTGCCGGTGAGGTGCATGCACAGGAGTTCCTTGAGGCCTGCCTGCATCTGAGTCAGATTCCGGATCATCCTGTGGCTGCGCACGACGTGGATCTTTTCCATACAGTTGCGACAGTGCGGGTGCCGGGTGCCTACAGTTTCGGCTTCGGCGAGCAGCCGGTGGATATCTGTTTTATTGATGATCTGGACCACCTGAATTTCCGCGAGTTACCGGTCGGCACGACGCTGGCCCAGCTCGATGGTGTGGACGGATTACCGCTTGAAGCCGTTGACGAGCGGGGGCGTCAGGTAGCCGACAGATTCTTCCGTGTGGAGGGCGATATGTTGCGCACCATACGGGCACTGATGCCATCGATGTTCACGCTGGATGAGCGGGTGATCCGCCAGGATTGCCTGGGATACCTGATGGAACGTTATCCGCTGCCGGATTATTGACCTGGCAATCAGCCCGCATTTCTACCGGGGCCGCGATATCGCGCGCCGAAGGATGGCGCTGCTGCAAGCGCTGTTTTATTGCCGCTTTAATGCCGCCCGGTAAAGCCGGAAAGCCTGAGTTCCGGTTTGTTCTGGTCGATAAAAAACTTGAAGTGCTTGAGATAATTCATGCCCAGCAAGCCATCGGCTGAGTGCAGGCTGGCCAGATCCAGTGCTGCAACTTCTATATTCGAGACATTCTGATCGCCAATGGATAAGTTATCGAGCTTATACACCGAGCCTTCGACCAGGCCATTGGCAGTGCTGAACAGCTGTAACGATGGTGTGTCGGTTATGAATATGCCGGCGGCAGGTAAAATATCGCTTCGTAATACGGTCATTGATGCACCGGTATCAATTAACAAGCGCACCGTTATGCTGTCGTTGATCCGGGCATCTATCAGAAAGTGTTCACCCTGACGTATTAATGGTATCGAGATCGGGTCTGGCTGCGAGAAGGTGACAGTGTTCTCTATCTGACTGATGAGTCGCTGCGCCTCATCCGATACAAGGGGATCTGACTGGACAAGAAACAACGATTGCCGCGCTTCATCAAGTCTGTTCTGATCAAGCTGTGTCCGTGCCAGCGCAATGAAATAGGGCGAGTAGTCCGGCTCCACCTGAACCAGGTATTCATACAGCGCCAGCCGAGTCTGCAACGCTTCGGTATCTTGCAGTTGCCGGTCATAATCGGCGACCGCTGATCTTATCCGCTCTGTTATCAGCGTTAATTGCGACGTTCGATATTCATAAGATTTTGCTTCGTACAGGGCTTCAATGGCCTGCCTGTAGCGGCCCTGCAAACTGTACAGCCTGGCGCGCAGTAATAATACGTCGACATCACGATATTCCACGCTCAGGTAGGCGCTCAGTATAGTATCGGCGTTGGGATAGTCTTTGAGCCGCAGCAGGGTGTTGAGGTACTGAATCAGCGCCGTCCGGTACTGTTCCCGGATCAGCTGGCTATTCTGCACGCTGAACACCTGCATGGCATCCCGGTATTGACCCGTTCTCAGCATTTCCTCAAAGGCGGTGCTTTCTGCCAGGCCGGGCTGGTCTGTTACATGCCCGTTGTCCCGGTCGACCTGAGTGGCGTTGCCGGTGGTGTCGGCGGAAAAACTGCTGCCAGGCGGCAGGTCGGTAGCCATTGAAGGCTCGCGCGTAGACCAGTGCTGGTGGCTATGCCACCCCAGTAACCATCCGGCGATTAAGGCTGACAGCCATTTCACATGCTTTGCCATTATCATTACCAGGGCTGCTCTAAACCTGCAACACTCATAGTCTGTTCCCTTTCGCGGTTTTTGCAACCGCTGAGTTGCAGGTAAAAAAAGGGGGGCCGAACACCCCCTTTTCACTGGCGCTAAAAACCGCCGTGTTGTGGCTTACTGCAGGATCGCCGTACCCAGGGACCCCAGCACATTTGCGGTCTTGTTAGCGAGCTTCAGATGCAGGTCGTTGTCGTTGAAGACAGCCGAAGGTGCGTTGACCGGTGTGCTGACGATAGTGGTCGGGCTTGCGAAACTGAAGCCGTTGTTAATGTTCGCTACCGGGGCGTACACGCCACCCTGCTCGATGGAGTCGCGGCCGCCGCGTACGGCAGACAGGGCGTCACGGTCGAGGTCTTTGCTCTTTTCCAGGTCTTTGATCATCATCGTCAGTCTCTCCTGAGTTCAGTAAAAAGTATTAAATCCAGCGGTGTCCTTGGTGGGCGTTCTATGAACGCTTAAGGGTCCATGCCTGGGATATTGCAGTGACCGTGCCAGGATTTTGGGGTGTTGTGATGATCTGTATCCTTTTGTATTTTATTGGTTTAATTGTATTCCTGCTGTCGTTTCCCCGGGTTTTCGGTGGCGGGGTGCACTAGTAACCGCGCGTACCGAGATCGATTCTGCCAGGAATGATTTTCAGGCGCGCCACGCCGGTTTTGAATGTTCCGTCAGGGTACAGTTCCAGCCAGCGGTAGCCGGGAGGAATTATGTCCACAGCGAATTTTTCACTGTTGGGTAAAAACTGAATGCAGGTTGATGGTGTGGACAGCAGTCGAACACCGTTTCGCTGCCGCTCAAACGTCTGATGGACGTGCCCCCAGATGACTGCGCGCACTTGTGGGTGCTTTTCTATGATGTCAAAAAACGCTTTTGGATTATCAACTGCCATGGTGTCCAGCCACTGGCTGCCGATAGCGACGGGCTGGTGGTGTAACCAGACAACAGCGGGTAAATCGGGATGTGAAGCGAGTGCAGTGTCGAGATCCTGCAGTTCGGTTTCTGTCAGATGTCCACCTTCACTGCCTTTTACGGTGGAATCCAGAAACACCTGCAGCCAGCCACCGATACAGATGCTGCGGCTGTTGAACAGGCGGCCGCAATCCGCGTTGGCGCGTAATGCCTCTGTTTCGTCGTGATTGCCGGGCAGGCAGTAAATGGGGGCCTCCAGTCGGCTGAAACATGCGTGTAAATGCCGGTAGGCTTGCGGCGAGCCGTCGTGAGACAGGTCTCCACTGGCTACCACAAGGTCCGGTGCCCGGGTGTTGAGCGCCAGATCAATAACCTGCTTCAGACAGTGACGGGTGTCGAGTCCCAGAAGTTGCCCATGTGGATCTGCATACAGATGCGTATCGGTAATCTGGGCGATGTATAGGGTGGGCTGCATTATTTTTTTCAATATCAGATTAGAGGCGTGTTAGTCAATCGACTTGATGAGAACCTTTGCGTTACGCTGGTAGTTGTACATGTCCCGTTTCCTGACAGGGAGTTTGGATAGTTCAACGTTTTTAAAACCACGTTCCCGAAACCAGTGTGAGGTCCGGGTGGTCAATACAAACAGTTGCCGCAAACCTTGTTGCCGCGCCCGGTGCTCTATCGCTTCCAGCAGGCTGTCACCACGTCCGCTGGAGCGGTAATCGCCATGCACGGTGAGGCAGGCCAGTTCGCCAATGCTGTCATCGTACGAATACAGTGCAGCACACGCTATGATCATGCCGTCACGCTTGACAATAAGGAAATGATCGATTTCCATTTCCAGCAGTTCGCGCGAGCGTTTGACCAGTACACCCTCTGCTTCCAGTGGCGCAATCAGTTTGAGGATGCCGCCGACGTCATCAATAGCAGCCGGGCGCAGACCCTCATAAATTTCGCCACTGATGAGCGTGCCCGTACCATCGCGTGTAAACAGTTCCAGCAGCAGGCTGCCATCAGTGTTTTCATCGATCAGGTGGGTGCGCTTTACTCCGTGCCGGCAGCTGTCCACGGCGTTGTTGAGGTGGCGGATCCACTCGTTGTCCAGTTTTCTGCGTGAACGCAGCAATTGTTCCGCCTCGGGCAGTGAAAGCTGCCGAATCAGGCGGCGCCTGCTGTCACGTAGACCACCGCTGCCTACCAGTAACACCAGTTTATCCGCGTGCAGTGCAACTGCTGCCGCGCTGGCAATTTCTTCAGCCGTGATGTTGAAGATTTCTCCGGTAGGGGAATACCCCAGCGGCGACAACAGCACGATACGGTCGGCGTCCAGTTGCTGATGGATGCCCGGCGCATCGATACGGCGTACCTCTCCGGTATGGCAGTAGTCTACGCCTTCCCGAATGCCAAGGGGTTTGGCCGTGACGAAATTCCCGGTTGCGATACCGATGCGCGCGCCGGCCATGGGCGTATTGACCAGTCCCATGGAGAGCTTGGCTTCGATCTCGACCCGCAGGCTGCCGACCGCATCCTTGACACTGGCAAGGGCGTTATCGTTAGTGACCCTGAGTCCGTTGACATAACGGATTTCCGCGTGTGTTTGTTCGAGGCGGCGTTCAATCTGAGGCCGGGCGCCGTGAACCAGGACCACTCTGATGCCCAGAGTGTTGATCAGGGCGATATCGTTGACCAACTGGTCGAAATTTTCGTCCACGGCTTCTCCGCCGAACATGATCACGAAGGTTGTTCCGCGGTGTGCCTGTATATAGGGTGCGGCCTGACGGATACTGGCGACAAAAGCCTTCTGTTGCTGAGTTTTCTGTTTTTTTGTCATGTTAACGGTTTCCTGCCTTCTGCGTGGAGGAAAGGTTCGCAAAAGGTGCTCGTGTTACCGTAGGGTGTGCCGTGCGCACCATTCTAAACAAACAGTTGCGCCTGCGAAATGCTGCGCACGGCGCAACCTGCATTGCCTTTCCAGCGTCCCCGGGCGTTCTCACCTTGCAGGGGTTACTGTCGATGGATGCAGACAGAACCGGTGTATCAGTTTGCGCAGTAAATCAATTGTCGGCCTGATACGGTCTTCTGCCAGCCATTCGTCCGGTTGATGCGCCTGATCGATGTTGCCGGGCCCGAGTATCACCGTGTCCATGCCCAGCTGGCTGAAATAAGGGCCCTCGGTACAAAAGGCGGCAGATGTTGCGCGGTAGCCGGTCAGTTCCTGCGCACTGCGTACAATCGCCGAGGTGACCGATGTTTCCATCGCTGGCGTGGCTTCAACCAGCGGATGGCAGTTGAGTTCGAGTCCTCTGTCCTCCAGCGCCATACGCAGGCGGTTGCGCATGTTTTGCCGCAGTGCCCCGGGTTCCATGCCGGGTAAGGGGCGCAAATCGATGTGTAATTCACAATCTGCACAAATCCGGTTTGGATTATCGCCGCCGTGTATGTGGCCGAGATTCAGCGTCGGGAACGGGACGTCGAACAGCGGGTTCCGGTGCCGCGCCTGCAATTCCCGGCGCCAGTCCAATAGCTCAGCGAGTACTCTGACCATGCCTTCGAGCGCGCTGTTTCCCAGTGCCGGATTGCTGGAATGTCCGGCGCGGCCGCGTACATGAATGGACTCCATGAGAATGCCTTTGTGCATATGTACCGGACGCAGACCGGTGGGTTCGCCGATAACGGCGTATCGGGCTCGCGGGCGTTGCGCGTTGACCAGTGCGCGGGCGCCGTCCATGGAGCTTTCTTCATCGGCAGTGGCGACCAGAATGAGCGGTTCCTTAAACTGCGTGGGAGAAAAGGCAGCGGCCGCTTCGATGGCCAGGGCCAGAAACGCTTTCATGTCGGATGTTCCGAGGCCATACAGGCGGCCGTTGGCGCTGGTCAGCTGAAATGGGTCATAATTCCAGCGCCCTTCGTCGTATGGAACCGTATCGGTATGACCGGCCAGCACCAGCCCGCCGGGGCCGCTGCCGAGGGTGGCAATAAGGTTCGCCTTGTCTGGCTGGTTGGTAATGCCAAGGACCTCTGTCTGGTAGCCCAGCCCGCTGAGCCAGTCGGCAAGAAGGTTGATGACTGGACGGTTGCTCTGGTCATAATCAGGGTTGGCGCTGCTGATGGACGGCGTCGAAATCAGCGCCTTCATCATGTCCAGCAAAGCGGGCGGTTTCTGCATGGTCTGCTAGTGCTCTGTCCATGTGATAATTACGGGTTCAGCGTCCCTGTGGTGTTTCGCAGCAAGGCGCAGTGCGAAGGCAATGGCTATTCCCTTGTCGAGCGCTGGAACGCAGCTGCGGGACACCACAGGGACGCCCTTCGGGTTAGCCTGTCAACGCCCACGGACTGCGTTCCGCCTCTTGACAAGGGAACAATCCATTGCCTGTGAGGCGCGCCTCGCCGTGAACGTTGACAAGCCAACTGAAACCGCAATTATCACATGGACAGAGCACTAGTGTACTGTAACGTAACTCTAATTGGATACAGGGGAAAGAATGCATCTGCCAGACTGGCGCCAAGCGCACAACTATAGTTACACCGAATCGCTGAACCTGGAACAGTGGGCCTGGGAATTCCTGCGTCGCAACAAGGGTTATCAACAGGACTGGCAGTGGTTCTGGACGACCTGGCAGTCACTCGAAGCGCGCTACGGGAAACCACCCGAGCGCGATTTTCAGCGCTGGAAGAGAGATCCTGATGCTTACAGGACGGTAGATGATGCATCGGGTGAATGTCGGATCGATCAGGACAAGGTTCTCATAGAGTGCTGGATGGGGGCAAAATGGGGGTTCTATAAGTTCCCGCTTGATCCGGCAACGCAGCAACCGCTTATCGGCGAGCAATTGACCTGGCGTGAAGTGGATGAATCCGCGCAGCTGGTTGAAGATGCCGATTCCGTCTATCTGGACGGACAGGCCGGGCATGTGGCGCTCGGCTTTGAGCTTGACCTTCCCCTGCGCGGGCAGCTGGAACTGGCCAAGCGTTTTCTGCAGGCACGTCAGGCAAGGTTGCGACGAGAGGGGAAAATCACCATGCGTCTGGTCAGCAACCATAAAGACCGGTGGTGCGTCATGCTTCGCCTGCTGGACGGCCTGGAGGCGGGTGACGACCTTGACTCGGTGTGCCGTGTTCTGGGCGATCAGCCGGGTGGTCTTCCGGATGGTGAAAATTCTGCCGCCATACTACTCAACGAAGCCGGAAAACTGGTGAACGGCGGTTATCGGGAACTGCTACGGATTCCGGCCTAGTTATTTAAGCTGACGTTATGAATCCAGCCACGGAATACACAGAAGGCAGGGAAAGCGTTTATCGCTTATTTTCGTGTATTCGGTGGCTGGATTCAACGCTGTTCGGTGGAGGCAGGGCAGCTGGAACCTGGAGTAAGTGCCATTTCGCACTCAGTCGGTTCTGCCGATGTATTGCAGGCCATACTGCTTCAGTTTACGGTACAGTGTGCGCTCACTGATCCCGAGGATCTGGGCAACCCTGGAGCGTTTTCCGTGGTGTTCGGTCAGAAGTTCCGCGATGTATTGAGACTCCATTCCCTTGATAGAGGGTTCCCGTCCCTCCTGTTCCTTGAGCGGCAGCGTGCTTTCGGTGTCTACAGCGGAAATCGGTTCATTAATGCGGATTTCCTCTGCGCTAATGATACCGTTGGTGCTCAGTGACGCGGCGTGTTGCAGGATATTGCGCAGCTCACGTACGTTGCCGGGGTAGTCATGGTCAAGCAGCACTTCGACGGCGTCATCTGTAAGGTGATAAGCGGACTCGTCCCCGCTGCCGATGCCTTGCAGCAGGGCGTTGGCGAGCTCGGGAATATCCGTGCGGCGCTGATCTAACGACGGTATATCACAAATGATGCCGGCGATGCGGTAATAAAGATCGGCGCGGAATTTGTTGCGGGCGACCAGCTGACGAAGGTTTTTACTGCTTGCACAGACAATACGGGTATCAACGCTAAGCAGTTCGCGGCCGCCGACGCGCCGGAACTGACCGGTTTCCATAGCTCCGAGCAGGCGACCTTGCATGCCCTGCGGCAGGTCGCCAATTTCGTTGAAGAACAGGGTGCCGCCATCGGTCCGCTCAAACATGCCAGGTCGTCGACCGATGCAGCCGGTAAAGGCGCCACGTTCATGGCCAAACAGTTCTCTTTCAAAGGCCGACTCTGTAACAGCGGTGCAATCAATCATGTTGAAAGCTTGTCCATTACGTGCCGAGCGGTGATGGATGTACTCAGCCGCCAGGTCTTTACCCACGCCGCTTGCCCCGAGCAGTAGTACGGGTGCGTTGGTCCCGGCGGCGCGCGTCAGGCTTTCGATGCAGGTCCGGAATGCCTCGGATTGACCAATCATTCGCTGGTGCTCAAGAACGAGGTCTTGCGAGTGAGCCAGGGGGAAAATTGCTTCGCCCAGGTAGATATCGTTGTCGGTGGTAAAAATGGGGAAGCCCTTGATGCGCACATGCTCGGGCTGTGCCTGGGTGTCGTAATGGATATGCAGGACCTGGTGGGGCTGCCGGGTCTCGAAGACGCGCTTGTGCGGGCAGTCCTCACCGTTCAAGTGGCACGGTGTTTCAGAGTGGTGCGATACCTGATAGCACTTGCGACCAACAATAGTGTTCCCCGCAATGCCATACGCCTGCTGATAGGCCTTGTTGGCGGCAACGATATGATAGTTTTGATCGACCAGAACAAACGGGTTGTCCTGGGCATCGATCAGCGATTGAACGTCAACCGAGAACTTATCGCGCATGGTGCCCTCCGGGCTGAATATCAGGCCTTCCTGTCTGGCAGATTTGTGGCGTTCTGGCACACACGAGGTTAACTTAAATGCTGGCGGCCTAGAGCTGTAGCCTTTTCTTCAGGCCATTGTGCAGCAGCAGCGACAAGTCTTCGACCGGGCTCATTTCATCAAAAGCTGCCAGTATCAGCTGATTTCTGTTGGTCACCTTGAATTTCCTGAACAGTTTGGCCAGGTGCATTTTAACGCCCTGGTGGGAAAGGTGAACCTGTTCCGCAATCTGTTTGATAGCGAGACCCTTGACAACCTCACAGAGGATTTCTGTTTCGCGTTTGGTGAGATTGCTGCAAAGCTGTTCAATTTTGTTATAAAACTGTGATTCCAGCGCTGTATCGAAATTGCGCTGCGTGGAAATAAAGCGCTCAAGGATGTGGCGCTCAATCCAGGTGTTGCCATCGATAACGCAATCGAGTGCGTGCTTGATATCGTTACCGCTCATGTGCTCTTTGATGTAGCCGTGGACACCTGCCCGAACCAGGCGGTAGAGGTGATCATCATTCATATTGTTGCCGAAGACCAGAATACGGGTATCCGGGTATTCGCGAATAAGGCCATGAACAAAGTGTTCCAGAGGTTCCGGCAGGATTTCATTCTGGATTAACATGGCATCAGGTGCTGCAGCTGCAGGCTGGCTCACACCTGCATTATCCGGTTCGACGCAGGTGACCAGATAGTCGCTGTCGCCTGCTTCCAGCATACTGGCCAGGCCATCGACCGAGAAGTCATGTTCACCGATGATAAGGATTCTGTTCTTTTCCATCGAGTGTATGCTACTGATATCCGGTACATCGGGTGGTGCCGTATAGAGTTCCTTCATAACATTGCTCGCATTTGTCTGATGGTCCCGCGATCAAGGCCTTGAGCGGTTGTGGTAACCATTTAGATCTAGACAGATGTATAGCAAGTAGCAGGCCATTCTTTTAATTGTTATATTAAACAATGAGTTAAAAAATATACCGGCAGATTGTCGTGTTTGAGTCGATGCCAAGGGTTAAAGTGATAAATAATCCGACGTTATGGCTGTCTGATCGCCTCCGGTATGTCGATCCAGAGCCACTGAAATAGCCATGCTTCTCTGCTGGAGTAGAATGTCACAGCGTTGGGGAGCCTGTAACTAGCAGATTTAAATGAAATTAAGATATTTCTCTGGCATGTGTTTGCGGATTTTTAAAGTGTTAATAAAATCGACGGCCTGCCATCGGCTTGCTACCTCTGGTCACATCGGCCGGGCAACGGGGCCCCGTGCGATCAAGTGGTATGGAGGCCTTTCAGGGAGACATGGCGGTTGAAAGTTTTTTCCACTGGGCCCTCAAGAACAGGCCGGACTGCGTCGAAAAAAGAACATGGTCTGGAATATCAAACGTGTTCTGATAACCGCTAGTCTCGTTCCGCCGTGTCTGCTGTTCAGCGGCACGGCTGTGGCGCATAGCCAGCAGTTCCAGGCCAGTTGGGAAAAGTCCCGATGGACCGTTGACGCCACGCCACAAAACTGCGCCATGAGCCACGATATACCGCGTTTTGGCCGCGCCCGTTTCGAACAGCGGGCGGGACGACAGTTACAGTTCTCACTGTATGTTGATCAACCGCCGGTAAAAGACAATTCGGCCAGGATACGTTCGGAAGCGCCTGAGTGGAAACACCAGGTTGAAAGTAAATCTCTGGGGGGCTTCAGTTTGCAGCGGGGCAAAAACCCCCTGCGGGTACCGCGCGAGCAGACCCTGCGTCTTTACTATGAACTCGAACAGGGTATGAAACCCGTTATTGAGTTTGCCGATTGGGGTGATGGTCAGGACCAGGTCAGGGTTGCCTTGATGCCGGTACGTTTTCGCGAGGCACTGCCCGGGTTTCTGGCGTGTACAGCCAGGCTTTTGTACCTGGACTTTACGCCCCTGAGCGAGCAAAAAGTGTTTTTCACTACCGATAGCGATCGGCTGAGCCGTTCGGCACGCAGGGTTCTGGAAGCCATTGCGCGTGACTACCGCAAGCAGCGCGACTTCCGGATTGTACTGGGCGGTCACGCGGATGAACGGGGAGAGTCTGACTACAATATGGATCTATCCCGCCGTCGCAGCGCGATGGTGGCGCGTTATCTGGGCTCGCGCGGCGTTCCCCGCAGGGCCATTGAGTCCCGCTATTTTGGTGAAACCTATCCAGAGAACCCCGAGAGCAACCAGCACGCCTGGTCCACTAACCGGCGCGTGACCGTGTGGCTTGCCAGCAAATGACTAGTACTCCGTCAAGGTGATATTGATGGATACAGCGAGTCGAGAAGCCGTTAGCTGTTAGGCGTGCGACCGCAGTACTAGCCGTAGCTAATTCAAGGGAGCACAACAACGCAGATGACGGCTTATCGTCTCGCCCGAAGGGAGCCACCCCAATGCGCCACTGCGGCGTTGCAGTCCTTGCCAAGGGCGCGCCATTCCCTGCGGCCTGCGCCTTGCATTGACGCATTGGGGTGGCTCTGTATCCATCAATATCACCTTGACGGAGTACTAGTCCCTTACCGGGTGTTTGGCCAGTTTGCGCTGCAGGGTTCGTCGATGCATACGCAGCTTTCTCGCCGCAGCGGATACGTTGCCGCCACATTCATTCAGGACTTTCTGCAGATGTTCCCATTCCAGCCGTTTGACCGTTAAAGGGTTATCGGACAGAGATACACCGGCATCACCTTCGTCCTTGTGCAATGCAGCCAGAATTTCGTCTGCATCTGCAGGCTTGGTCAGGTAGTGCACAGCACCCAGTTTGATCGCTTCCACCGCGGTGGCGACGCTGGCGTAGCCGGTGAGAATCACGATGCGGGTGTTTTCGTCCATGGCATGAAGTTTTTTTGCCAGTACCAGCCCTGATTCAGTGTCTATGCGCAGATCAACAACCGCATATTCTGGTTCCAGCTGTTCAGCCTGTGCCAGGCCGTTTTCGATATCGTGTGCGGCGGCAACCCGGTAGCCGCGGTCTGCCAGCGCATCTGCCAGCACTTCGCAAAATATTTCATCGTCATCGACGATCAGGACGGTTGGGCGTGAGTCTTCGTCGGGGTTTATCATCATGAAAAAGCGGCCAATGGCAGTTGTATACGTGTGCAGGTGCCGCCATCCTTGCGGTCAAAAAGTGCAATGTTTCCACCTTGTCTCTGGATGGTGGCATGTGTCAGGAACAGTCCAAGACCCATTCCGTATTCCTTCTGGCTGGTTTTCTGTTGATTGAGACTGGCGAGGGTGGTGGGGTGCAGGCCGGGCCCACGGTCCAGAATATCGATTTCCAGCTGGTTTTCATTCCAGGAACACTTGAATACCAGGGGTTCCGATGATGCATCTGCCGCGTTATTAAGAAGATTGATCAGCGACTGGTGCAGGGTGTATTCGTCAACAATCTGTGCCAGCGCCGGACCAGGCTCCAGGTGTATTTCGATGTCCGTCTGGAAGCACTGTGATTGCCACTCCTTTATTATTTTATGGAGAAATTGTTCAACCTGGATGAGGCTGCCGCTTTCAGCGCGTGCCTCACCGGCGGAGGCAGAAATAACCGACAGCGCCTGTTTACAGCGTTTTACCTGATCGCGAAGGATGTTGAGTTTGCGCTTCATCGACGCAGGAACATCGGCGCGTTCGAGTTCACCGGTGACAATCGCCATGGTCGCCAGCGGTGTTCCCAGTTCATGTGCGGCACCGGTTGCGAGTGTGCCCAGTGCAACCAGCTGCTCGTCGCGCAGAGCCTGTTCACGGGCCTCGGCCAGCATCTGATCGCGCTTTCTGAGCGTATTGGCCATGCCGACCACAAACCAGGCAATCAGTGCAGCACTTAAGACGAAACCGAACCACATGCCGAACACGTGCTGTGTAAAGTTGTCGTCATGGTGCATGTGAGCGCTACCAGCCAGCGGACGATAAAAGAACATCAACAGGGAATAGCAGCTTGTAGTCAGTGCCGCCATCAGCCAGGTGGCTGTTGTTGACAGGACCGTGGCGGCGATTATCAGCGGTATCAGAAAGATCCAGGCAAACGGGTTGGTCGCTCCACCGGTGAAATACAGAATACCGGTCAGGGCAAGCACATCGGCAGTCAGCTGGATGAAAAACTCCTCGTCGCGTATATGGACAGCGCTGCGAATTCTTTGCCAGGTCCATACGTTGACCAGCCCGAGACTGCCTATGATCAGCAGCAGTGGAGTCAGGGGTAACATGAAGCCGGCTATGAAATGAATGACGAACAGGGCCAGCAGTACCCCCGCAATCATGAGGTTGCGCAGCAGGAACAGGCGTTTCAGGTTGTGTGCGCTGCTCGCTTGTGTGGGGCCCGGGGATGGCATGAGTGAATTTTATCAGTTACCGCTGGCGCCAGATGCGACAAATGGTCGCGCGACAGCGTGCCGCATTCCTTTCGCCGATTCTGCCTGTTAGAGTTGTACCCACTCAGTATTCTCGATACTCGGTTCGGTCATTCTTATCCTTCCCTCCCACTGAACCGACACTTAACGCGGGCCACCTGGCCCGCTTTTTTTTTGCCGGTGTCTGATTCACAGTCCTTCATCCTTCAGCATCGGGGTCTCCAATAAATTCCAGCCATTGCTTTGCTGATGCGCCGGTGTCAGCAGATTGTGCGGCATTCAGGAACGCCTGACGAGCCGCTTCACGATCGTGTTGCTCAAATCGTGCGATACCCAGAAGCAGCCAGGCCTGGTCACTGGCGCCGGTGGACCTGTTGCGCACTAACGGCTCCAGGATGGCGGCGGCTGCCTGCCAGCGCTCCTCTTCAAAATACCACTGCGCGAGGCGCAGCCGCAGTTCGGGTGCCGACTCGGCCGATATTGCCTTTTCCAGCGCCTGTATCGCCTCCATCCGCTGTTTGGCGCTGGACCAGGCGCGTGCCAGCAATTCACGGTGGCGTGCATTGTTGCTTATGTTGCCCCGGTGCATCTGC
>Ga0193947_1000047_pt1 | contig 23374 bp, 21 predicted proteins | sample FRT_01_MG_FD_161267 | JGI IMG/M metagenome (GOLD analysis project Ga0193947, IMG submission 161267) | Sediment microbial communities from the Broadkill River, Lewes, Delaware, United States - FRT_0-1_MG | ecosystem: Environmental > Aquatic > Freshwater > River > Sediment | place: USA: Delaware... | reverse complement strand
AAGGTAATTGCCAATCTCATCCAAGCGCTGTTGCAAGTCTTCTACCGGGATATTCACCGCTTCCTCGATATGTCCCTGTTCACCGACGAAGTCTTCCGGTGTACGCACATCAAGTACCAGCAACTTCTTTTCGGTGTCGATTCGCTGCCTTAACTCCGGAATGTCAATCATGGGACCGCGGCGCAGGTTACCGATCAGTCGTGGCAAGAAAGCCACCACAGCCAGCAGCGCCAGCGCCAGCAGGCCTTTCTGGATCAATCCCTCACCGCCGGCGACCGCTTCGCGTCCCGCATAACCCAGGTAAGTGAAGGCGATCGTGCCCGGCAGCATGAACAGAGAGGTCGCCAGAATGTAATGCAGCAACCGCAGACGCGTCAGCCCAAGGGCATAGTTCAGCAGGTTGAACGGGAACAACGGCACCAGTCGCACGAAGGCAACAAAGCGCCAGCCCTCTCCTTCTACACCATTGATCAATTGCTTCACACGCCCGCCTGTTTTATTCGTGACCCAGTCTGCGGCCAGGTAGCGTGCAATCAGGAAGGCCAGGGTGGCACCGAGCGTAGCACCGGTCAGATTATAAAAAGTCCCCAGTACCGGCCCGAACAAGGCACCACCAGCCAGCGTCAGGGCTGAACCGGGAAGGAACAGCACGGCAGCCAGCGCGTAAATCAGGATGAACAGCAACGGCGCGACCGGCCCGGCATCCCTGACCCATGACTCGAGTGCCACAGTATCGAACTGGTCGCGGTAGATAATGGCCAGCGTGACTGTAGCCAACAACCCCAGGGACAAGATGATTCGCATGAGACGGTTATTATTCATGGTCACCCCCCCACTGACGACAGTTGATGGCATAGTGCTGCACCTTGCCAACAAAGGGAATCGCCAGCATCCCTGGCAACCAGCTGCACCACTTATCCTCGCGGAAGGTATGGATACCGATGATCATAGCTTCGTGCGCGACGCGCGGTTGGGCGCGGTAGGTACCAAACAGGCGGTCCCACCACGGCAGGTTGAATCCGAAATTGCTGTTGGTCTCATCGTCCTCAACCGAATGATGCACACGGTGCATGTCCGGCGTCACAACAACCAGTCGCAGCAGCCGGTCGAGGCCCACGGGCATACGCACATTACTGTGATTGAACATAGCAGTTGCATTGAGGATGACCTCGAACACCACCACAGCGACCAACGGAGGCCCCAGCAGCATGATCACCGCAAACTTGATGAGCATGGAGAGCAGAATCTCCAGAGTATGAAAACGCGCACCGGTAGTGACATCAAAATCGAGGTCTGCGTGATGCACGCGGTGCAGGCGCCAGAGCACGGGCACGGCATGAACCATCACATGCTGTAGCCAGATAAAGAAGTCCATGATGACGACCGAGGCCAGTACAGCCACCCAGAACGGGGCAACTACATAATTGAACAATCCCCAGCCCTGCTCACTGGCAAACACGGCCATCCCCACCGCCGCCGCCGGAAATAGCAGCCGTAATACGAAGCTGTTAAAAAAGACCAGGCCCAGGTTATTGGTCCAGCGAATGGCCTTAGAGGTCCGCAAGTGACGCCGGGGACTGACCATTTCCCACAGGGCCATAACGGCAAAAATGCCAAAGAAAAACCCGAGCCGGATAAGCATTTCATTGTTCATGATGAAATCATTGAAATTCATGGATAATGCCCCTCCGAAACAGCAGATTGCCCCCCGTCGGCCACCTGCTATAATCGTGCCTGCGATGGCAGTATTCAATTGATTAATTGAATAGGATACTAGTGGATAGCAGAAAGATGTCAAGCGGCCACTTCAAACACGATTTATTCACCCATTTCGCCCGCGTGGGAAAGGCGTTGAGCAACGCTAACAGGCTGCAATTGCTGGAATATATTGCCCAGGGTGCGCGCAGTGTGGACGAACTGGCGAAGGTATCCGGACTGACGGTGGCCAACACCTCCCAACATCTGCAACAGTTACGCCAGGCCGGTCTGGTGAGTTACCGCAAGCAAGGGCTGAAGGTTTTTTACAGTCTTAGCGGTGATGATGTTATCGGCCTGCTTGATGCCTTGCGCGGCGTTGCCGAGCGCCATGTCGCGGATGTAGAAAGACTGGTCAATACCTACTTAACGGTAAAAGATGAACTGGAACCCCTGCCCCGCAAGGAACTTCTCAAGCGCGTGCGAGATGGCCTGGTCACTGTTCTGGATGTTCGACCACCGGAAGAATACGCCGCAGGACACGTTCCCGGCGCTGTGAATGTGCCCCTCTCCAAACTGAAACACTATCTGAAAAAGCTCAACCCCAAACAGGAAATCGTGGCCTACTGTCGGGGGCCTCACTGTGTACTGGCCTTCGATGCCGTGGCCAGGCTGAGAGAGAAAGGACTAAAAGCACGACGCCTGGAGGATGGCTACCCGGAATGGAAAACCGCCGGCCTGCCTGTCGAAACCGATTCCACCTCCTGATTCAGGCGGTTATTACCGCGCAAACCTATACCGCGCTAACACGTGGTCCATCGCACAGGAGCCGGTAATGTCCCCAGGCGGGCATACGTTATCCGGGGGCGCCGACAGACCAGATGTGGCCGAACCTACGTGCACACGGTCGCTTCCACGGCTGGCTCGGACAGCTGAGCAACCAATAAGTCTGTTCTCATCTCGGTGTTTCCAAGACCAAAAGATCGAAGGAGTGTAGGATCCACCCTTGGTCCCGTCATTAGTGGCGAAGGCTGCATAAATTATTGCGCAGGACAGTCCCACTCGGCACAATAGAGTCGCCACCACCCTGATATTCATGCTCCAGTGCCAATCGATTTTTACAGCTGGTTAGCTATCGCAACCTATATTCTGCACTGGTCTCTAATCGTTGGCCTGTCGGCGCGCATCATCATGCGGCGACGGCCGGTGGGTGTGCTGCTGGCATGGATGGCACTCATCCTGAGTATCCCCTTTCTCGGCATCCTTATCTATCTCGTCATCGGGGAAAGCCGTATCGGCGACCGCTATCTCAAGCGCGCACGCGCGATTCGGGACGATTACATCCAGTGGATGCAGTGGCTGAGGGCACGCGCGGCTGTCGACTGGTCACTGATCAATCCGCAGGCAATGCACCTACAGCGCCAGGCCGAATCACTCACCGGCCTGCCGGCCCTGCAGGGCAACCACACCGAACTACTGCAGGACTACGCAAGTGTGTTCGACTCGCTCATCGAGGATATCGAGCACAGTACGAGCACCTGTCACCTGGAATTCTATATCTGGCACAACAGTGGCCTGGCCGATGAACTGCTGCAGGCCATGTTAGGCGCCGCGGCTCGCGGCGTCACCTGCCGGGTGCTGCTCGACGCGGTAGGCAGCAAACCCTTCCTGCGCAGCGATAGTCCCAGACGATTAAAGGCCGCAGGCGTGCAGGTCGCCTGCGCGCTGCCCGTCAGTCTGTTCACTACGCTGGCCACACGCGCCGACCTGCGTAATCACCGCAAGCTGGCAGTCATCGACGGCGAGATCGCCTACACGGGCAGTCAGAACCTGGTTGACCCCCGCTGTTTCAAGCAGAACGCCGGCGTGGGTGAATGGATCGACGCCATGCTGCGCATCGAAGGCCCTGCCGTTGAGGCGATTGGCGGCACCTTCATGTTCGACTGGGAAATTGCCACAGGCGATGGACTGGAAGCGCTCAGGGGTAGCCACGACGTGAAACACATACCGGAGCGCGGTCCGGTTACCTTGCAGATGGTACCGTCGGGACCTGTCCCCCGACCACTCGCGATTCTGCAAATGATCCTGAGCATGATCTATGCCGCGCGTTCGGAACTGATTATCACCACACCCTACTTCGTCCCCGATGAATCATTGTTGACGGCGTTGATGTCGGCTGCGCACCGCGGAGTCGCGGTGACGCTCATTGTGCCGGCGAAGAACGATTCCCGACTGGTCGACTACGCCAGCAGTGCCGTGTTCGACGACCTGCTAGCCGCGGGGGTGCGTATCGCCGCCTTCGAGGAGGGGCTACTGCACACCAAGTCGATCACGGTTGACGGTGATCTGTGTCTGTTCGGTTCCGTCAATATGGATATACGCAGCCTGTGGCTGAACTTTGAAGTATCGCTGATCGTCTACAACCGTGACCTGAGTGCGCGGATACGCGCTCTGCAAATGGATTACCTGGACGGATCGTACTTCCTGGATCTCAAGCAATGGCGACAGAGATCGCTGCCGAGACGATTTGCGGAAAATGCGGCTCATCTTCTGGCACCGTTGCTATAGGGGGCGTTTCGACCGTTATACCTAGAGCTTGACAGAACCCTGATCGTGGTGCCTCTACGCCGCAGGCTTGACTAAAACGAGCCTCAAGCTAATCTTGGATATACAGGGAAAGGGGGCGTTTTTCGACCTGGATGATGACGGACAAGAAGAGTTTTTGATGATGCAATGGCTGGTTCCTTTGGCAATGGGTACATGGGCTGTCCTGACCTGGGCACACAGCCGGGAACAGGAACGTGAAAAGGAACGCGAGCGTATAACGGCGCTCTATGTCAACCCGTTTCTCTCTGCCTGTGAGGACCTGCAAAGCAGGATCTATAAAATTCTGGAACTCGGCGGGCTCGGTGTTCTCAAGGAACGTTATCCTGACGCCAGTTATGCCGAGGAGACCCTTTATCTTATCGTGCGTTACTTCGGCTGGTCAGCAGCCGTGAACCGCTATGGACCCTATACCAAGGATCCTGTGGTGATTGAACATATCACTGCTATACGCAGGGCCTTTGCGACCTCAGCCAGCGGACACCCGGTTGGTCCGTTTAACTTCTTCCTGCCCGAGCAGAAAGCACTCGGCAAGATAATCATGCATACCCTGGAGGGTGAGTACGGGCACGAGCTGGATACAATATCGTACTACGATTTCAAGGTGCGTCTCGGACAATCCCCACTAAAGGAAAGTCAATCGGTACAACAAAGCCTCGAGGCGTTGCGCAAGGCCAGTAATGCGGATGACATAGGCGGTCGTGAACGCCTCTCGGAAGCACAAAACCACATCGTCGATCTGCTGGACTACATAGAAAGTAAAGAGGGATTCACCTTGTTCCAAGGCAAGCGGGAAAAGTGCAAATGCCTGAGGCGTATCGAATATCAGGCATCTTCTAAACCACGACGACGCAAGGCTTGAAACGGCAGGACAAATCATCGTACCACGGGCCAGGGCCTGCAAACTTTTCCACCTTGACGCAACGGTTGAATCTGCAACTGGAGCAGACCCGGCGGCAGGTGGATTGAAAGCGACGGCATTGCCACATACACTTTTCTATACTTCTATTCCTTAGTTACGCGGTCCAATGGTCAGAATCGTACATATCATGCGGGGACGCCTGCGTTTGCGACTGGATGCAGTGAAGAATCGACCCGGCTTAGCGGCTCGACTGCACGAGCATCTTATCGCCGTCCCGGGAATCCTCCGTGTGGAGGTAAAAACCCGTACCGGTAGTGTGTTGCTGACCTTTGATCCACGCGCCCTTGGATCGGCAGATTTTCTGGACGACCTTTCCGCGGCCATGGGAAGGATATTCCCCGAGCATTTTGCACCAGGGCGCGCGCGCATCAGGGTCGATCTTTTCAAGGGGCGGCCCCAGCTCTCACACAGGATACAGCAGCAGCTTGTCGGCATAGTGGGTATCCATCAGCTGGAGATAGATCCGTCAGATGGTACCTGCCTCCTTGTCTACGATTCACGCACCGTAACATCGCCCGGGTTCATGAATGCTATGACACGGCCCTTAGCAGAGCTTTTGCCCCAGTTAGATGTCAAAAACTTCTTTTCCTGGGTGTCCATGACAAAATCCTGATTGTCACCTAAACACCGGGACCAGGGCAGTCTTACCCCCAAAGGCAACCTTCCCGACTCTACACTAATCTCGCTCACAACTTAATTCCCATAAGAATGGCACTAAGTTAAGGCGGTTTTTCCTCTGTAGGGCCGAATTTATTCGGCCATTAGCTGTTGGCGGCTACCCGCATAGTGGCTATATCCGGGATGATAGATGGTATGACAACGTGGTTGGTCGAGTGAATTCGACCCTACAATGGGTTAAACAGGCTTAACTTAGCGCCATTCAATTTCCATAATATTTGATAAGCAAACTTTCGCTGGACCAGCACACCCGCAACTACACCGACTGAAGCATAAAATCAGGAACGAACGGGCCAAAACTATCGGACTTGAAGATTCTGCAATTTTCTGAAGAGGGTGCGTTTACTGATGCCGAGCTTGTGTGCGAGAGTATCGCGATCACCTTCGAACGTCGATACCGCCTGTACCAGGTAACGGCGTTCTATTTCCTCCAGTGGAAGAATGCCATCCGTGTCCAGCAAAGGCTTCTCGTTCGGGGGCAATTCGTTGTTGGCGACTTCAGCGGACAGATGTTCCGGCAATATCAGATCATCATCAGCCAGCAGTGTCGCCCGCTCCAGAATGTTACGCAACTCACGGACATTGCCGGGGAAAGCGTATTGTTGCAGACAGGCCAGCGTCGCAGGCGCAATCTTGTAGGTTAGCTCCGGTGACAGCCGTGAAAGCAGCGATTCAATCAGTAGCGGAAAATCTTCCGTTCTTTCCCGTAACGCAGGCAAGGCGACCGGAAAGGCACTGATCCGATAGAAAAGGTCGCGTCGGAAGCTGCCTTCGCTAACCATAGCCTGCAGGTTTCGGTGTGTTGCAGTGATTAGCCGGAAGTCAGCTTGCCGAGAGTCGACACTGCCGACGCGTCGATAGGTGCCGGTCTCCAGCAGGCGCAACAGTTTCACCTGCAAGCTTGGTGGTATGTCGCCAACTTCGTCAAGAAACAGTGTGCCCCCCTCACCTGCTTCCACCAGCCCGATTTTCTGAGCATGGGCTCCGGTGAAAGCGCCTTTCTCATGACCAAAAAGCTCGCTTTCAAACAGGGATTCAGTGAGTCCCGAGCACTCGACCACCACAAAAGGTTTACCGCTTCGCGGGCTGTTGTTGTGTATTGCCCGGGCCACCAGCTCTTTGCCGGTTCCCGATTCACCCTCCAACAGCACCGCTGTTTCCGCCGGGGATACACGACTGATGAGTTCTAGCATACGGTTAAACGGCTTTGAGCGGCCGACCATGCTGTAGGCGTCTGCACGGCTGCTGGCGCTGGGGATTTCGCGCATGATCTCGACGACAAAGATGATCTCGCCGGTCTCGTTTGTGACCGGGTAAGTCCCCACATCCACATGTTCCTCGCCGCGCGGTGTGTGATGCAAGTGAAGCACGCGCTGTTTGCGGCCGGATTTCAGGCAGTCGGCGAGCGGGCAGCTTTCGCCGGCGCGATCACAGGGCACGGCATAGCGGTGGGACACCTCGTAGCAGGCTCGGTCATGCAACGGGCTGCCGTCGCCATAGGTTTCCCGGTAGGCCTGGTTGGCAGCAAGAATCCGGTGGTCCGGTGTGATCGCGACCGCCGGGTCGCCGATCACATCGAGTATCGAAGAGACTTCGCTCTTTGTCCGTTCGCTGAAACGATCAGGCTTGCCCATGGCACAGTTTGCTGGAAGCAAATAAAGATAGCGCTGAAGTCTATCGCAAAAATGCCAATAATGGCATCTTTATCTGACATGAATGCCATCAGTGGCACTCTACGAGTCAACAAGTAACGCAGCTCAAGTCTGTCTGCATACGACAAAAATCATATTTACTTTTGTTTAACAGGAGGCTATGGCGACTCGACTGACGCCCTGACATATATGGCACATAAATTGCAATTCTTATAAGTGAACCATGCTTAATCAGGGTCTTGCTGATAGAGAAGGCTACAGTGTCTGAATGTTTGGCGAACGTACCCGCGAGAAAGAGGCCAATCTTAATGGCCTGTTTATCTACATCGGAATGGGTGCTGCTTGCTGGATTGGTTCTGATCGCACTTGTGCTGGTCGCCCGTAAGCCCGACGAGTACTGAAAATCTGATTCTTCTGAGGGCATGACGAAATAGTCAGGCACGCGGTTGTACGGAGGTCATTATGATTATTGATAACTTTACGATTAGCGGAGTGTTTATAACGCTGGTGACGACTGTTGTTCTGTTTTGCTTGGTGCGCCGCAGCGATCCGAGTAACGATCAGGACTGATGCTTTACTCACTCAATCTCCTCTGTGCGATGTAGGGGTTCGCCGTTACCTTCGGGTAACGGCTCCTCATTAGCTCCACCCCGGCGGCACGCAGGGGAAACTTTCCACACTGCGGTAGGTACCCCATGAACAACACAGCACTTGAACAAGGCAAACATAGCACCGTCATCCTCGATCTTGTCGAAGGATTGTATGATCTCGCTGTCGATCTAGACGCGGCTGTCACCGTAGGTCTCGCTGAGGACTACGACTTCGCTCTATTACAGTCGCAGTTAATGGAATTCTCCAGGGACGCAGGCAGAGTTGCCCATCGCGTGCAGGACAGCTGACACCTCAACCGGTCGAACGTTTACAGATGAATAGAGGACCAGTTATGAGTAATTTTATTGAGCAGCTCAAGCTTGCGGAAAAGGCGGCTGAGGACATCTATTTTGCGAAGGTTAACCGCGAATTGATCAAGTCGATTCACATACAGATGCAGGCAGAGAAAAATCGCTTTGTTTTTTTCGATCAAAGCGTTGCCGGCGTACGGCCGCAAGACAGCAAAACTCACTGAGTCAGTAAAGTATGTTGATGGAAGCTGAAGTTTCTAGTTGCTTGCTGCTGGTAGAGATTGCGATGCGATAGTCGCGATCAGCTTCATACCCTGCGCGGGTGGTCTTCCGAAAGGGACATTCTCAGCCAGAGCACCATTTCGGCCCAGTTGGATACCGAGGTCGCCCAAGGTGGATAGAACCTGTCGCCGCCTTGCTTTCTGAAGAAGTAGACATGTGGCACTGTGTATCGAAATATTTGCATGACGTGCACGTGACCATCGACGAACTGGCTTATTCCAAGTTCACGGCAGATAGCACCCTTCTCTTCCCGTTGCTGACAGAACCGGAGGTGTTCAACATCCAGGCCGGCGCGAGAAAAACAATCTACGGCATCCAGCCACGCCCCCGTCCTTTCCTGCATACGTGATCCGGCTTTGGAGACGATCCACACATGACCATCACAGATTGAGATGATCTCGCGCATCGCGTCGAACACGCTGCCACGTTATCGTTGCCGTTTAATTTCTGTTAGTTGGCACGTATCTCACCCCGTGAGCAGTTTCTATAAAGGGATATCCTCTTTGATATAAACTCTCGACTTCGCGGCTTCACCTACTCGCCGTATTGCCAGGACGAACGCTGCAATCCGCATATCGACGTTTTTCTCCTGGGCAACACTTCGCACCGCAGTGTAAGCTTTGCGCATGGCGTCGGTCAGCTCTTTATCGACACGCTCCTTCTGCCAGCGGAATTGCTGGATATTTTGTGCCCATTCAAAATAACTGACGGTCACGCCACCTGCGTTAGCCAAGATATCCGGAATTACAGTGACACCGCGCTGAACCAGTGCTTCATGAGCTGCCGGCGCTGTCGGTCCATTGGCGCCTTCCACGATAATAGTTGCCTTCACGTCGCCGACATTCTCTTCCGTGATAGCATCTTCCAACGCCGCGGGAATCAATACATCCACATCCCAGCCGATCACCTCCGGACCATCAAAAGGCTCACCGCCGCCAAATCCCGTGACGCTGTGATGCTCTCGGGCCCATTCGCTCAAAGCCTCTATATCCAGCCCGCTGTCGTTGCTCACGCCACCCAGATGATCCGCAACCGCGACGATGTTGGCGCCCTGCTCTGCGATGAGACGTGCGGCGTTAGCACCCACATTACCGAATCCCTGCACCGCAACACGAATGTTCTCCCACACCTTGCCCTGTTCCTTAAGCGCTTCCCCCAGCACCACCATCACACCACGCCCGGTTGCCTCCTCGCGGCCCTCGGAACCGAACAGCTGCAGAGGCTTTCCGGTTACCACGCCGGGTGAGAAACCTGCATACTTGGAGTATTCATCCATAATCCAGCCCATCACCCTGGCGTTGGTATTGACGTCGGGAGCCGGAATATCGATGGTCGGCCCAATGACCTCCTTGGTCAGTTCTACGAAACGGCGGGTGACCACATAGAGCTCACGTTCACTCATTTGAGTGGGGTCACAATTGATACCGCCTTTGGCGCCACCAAAAGGCACATCCACAATCGCGGTCTTCCATGTCATCAGATTGGCTAGCGCCGCCGCATGGTCCTCGTCCATGCTCGGGTGAAACCGGAGACCACCCTTCATCGGTCCGCGCGCCTTGTTGTGCTGTACCCGGTAACCCATGTAGTGCTGGAGGCAGCCTTCGTCATCATCTACAACCAGATCCACTTTCACGACCCTTATCGGGGTCCACAGAATCTCCCGGATCCGATCTGACAAATTCAGCACATCGGCCGCTTTCTGAAAGTAATAATGAGCTTCTTCAAGCATGAATAGACCCTCACCCAATGTCTTTAACAGCTGAAATTATGGTATTAACCACCGATGAAAACGTGCTTCTGCCAACTCTTCATGCGCAGTAGCACGCGGCTGTTCTGGTCCACCGAATCTTTCGGTTCAGCGTCATGACCACGAATTTCTGATTCAATGGCCCTTATTCTATCCTTCAACCGGAAACTCACAAGGACTCGTTTTCGGAGGCCACGATGGTCACCAAACCACAGCCGCCGCGGACTCATCTTCCCAAGGAATGGCAGGACGGCGTTTTCACCTCGATGTGCGTGATAATCGGGATCGGAAACACCTGCCAATCGTTGTGTTGAGACGCGCAGCGTAGCCAAAGTATTTAGATTACGGCAGCGCCAGCTGCGAACAAAACAGGGTAAACACAAATGCGAACAGCGCACGGACAATCAACTTTATAGTGCTAGGCCCCTTTAAGCAGTATCATTAGCCGACGATTTCAGATTAAGGGTAGCCTTCTAAATCGCCTTGAATATCCGGTAGTACGAATTACCGGAAGGACAGGCTTTTTCACACGCCCATTGCCGCATGAATAGTACCTCACCACCTACATACGGCGGACTGATCCAGGCCGCTGGGTTCCTGACCGCGCTATTCTCATTCGCGACTGTACTTAACAGTTATCACCAGCATCTCGAGCTGTTCTCGCACTTTCGGATTCAGTACTTGGTTGTCGCATCGATTTTGCTACTGCTGTTCCTGGTGATGCGCCGCAGGACGTACGCCGTGTTGATGCTTGCAACGGTGGCGTTGAACGGGTGGTTCGTCGTGCCCTGGCATCTCCCGCTGGACCAGGTGCCCTATGCCGACATCCGCATAAAGCTGGTGCTCGCAAACGTCCACGCCGAAAACAAGGACCACTTCGCGTTGCAGGCTTTACTCGCAACCGAACAACCGGACATTGTGTTCCTGCAGGAGATCAACACGGGATGGGGCGCTACACTCGAGACCCTCGATGAGTACCCACATCGACACATCATCCCGCGCTACGACTTCTTCGGCATTGCCGTGTTGTCACGCATACCGCTCGACAGCATCGAAACCGTCGCCAGTCCGCCGCACGGTTTCCCGACGCTGGTCGCCAGAATCACGCTGGACAATACACCAATCACACTGATTAGTACGCATCCTATGCCGCCCTTGACGACACCAACCTACGATGCGCGCAACACGCAGCTGGCGAGCATTGCCGAACTGGTCAACAATGTCAGGGGCGCCCGGGTATTAATCGGCGACCTGAATACGGCGATGTGGGGCGAACACTACCGCCAGCTCGTCGATTCGACCGGGCTCCGCAACGTGCGCGAAGGATTCGGCACGCTGCCAACCTGGCCCACGTTCATGCCTTTCGCGATGATTCCCATCGATCACTGCCTCGTGTCGAAAGAACTGCTCGCCGGCGACGTCAGACGTGGGGCCGGCATAGGTTCCGACCACCGGCCACTCGTATTGACGCTGCAACTCACTCCTCCGACGACACTTTGAGAATGATCGGCCTGCGAGCCCTCTCGTTCTCGAAAACCAAGATAAAACTTGATCAGGCCGCCAATCGCCACATCAAACGACTACCGCCCAAGTGCTATCATCCTTAATACCATGGATTCCCAATCATTTCCGACCGATGCCAAAATCGATGACAGCTACTCGAACGAGCATCTGGATTCATTGCAGGTCGTCATTGCAGCAGAACCTGCCGTTCGCATCGGGCAATCTTACTTCGGGGGCCAGTTGCACAAACTTCGACATCCACGCTCTTAGTGTAAATATCCAGCTTGGGGGTGACATAGGGGGCTTTCATATTTTGCGCAAGGTGCATCATCCGCTTGGGTAATTGAGGTTTCGCCCTTAATCTACACCCGTTTTCTCATTCCTATACCAAGAAGTATTAGTATCACGGGTATAACCCATACCAGAGATAGCGCTGCAACTTCTATGTAGTATTTTTCTTCCCGGGATGTTCTGGTTTTCTTGTAATGCCAGTTATCTGCATCCGTCGCAAATACGTTCTGCCAGTGTTTCGCTTCATCCTCCGGTCGCCCGGCACGCAGGTAGGCCTGATAAACCTTTATGGAATTATTTTCAAGCTCTTTTAGAGATACATCAAATACAAGGTTGTAGTCAGCATCGTAAACCTTCCATTCACCATCTATTAAGACCTCGTTCAGTACATGCCCACCTAGCTTTATTATTCTTGACTGGACGCCCTGTTCGCGCAAGATATTGTTGAATACGATGGCGTGTTGTGAGCAATATCCACCACCTAATCTTACTGCCCTTTTCGTGTTGCTCCATTCGTAGTAGCCTATGGAATGCGAGTAAATCCATAATATCCAGTTTTCATAAATAGTCGGCTTGGTATATTTTTCGTCAATTAACAACATCTTTTTGCTTACTAATTCCGTAAGTCGTTGCAAGTATGGTTCTAGCGGTTCATTGGTTCTGCTGTATGCATTTTCCCAAAACTCCTCTTCAGAAATTATTGTAGGTAAGTCATCTTCCAGATGAATGTCGTTGACACTTACAGTTGTGTAACGGAAATAACCAATAACATTGAATAGGACCAGTACGGCCCCCATAAAGATAAACGCAAATGAAATGGTATGATGGCAACTTTTATTGGTTGATTTCAAAACGCCGCCTGTACCACGAAACACATTCGCCGCTAATTACTGGGCCTATCTGTCACACGCGCTTATGGATTGGTTCACAATGGTCTCTGAAATAACATCTTATCGCCCTGATGGGGCGTACTCGCTCAATTACGACTATGAATACCTTTCGTAAGGTATTATCAGGGCAGTTGATAGCGTCTACTCCATGCCAAGAGTGCGGAGTTCTGCGAAAGATCAGGCTTTTATTGCCGATAGAATCCGCAGCAAGTTGTTCATCGAAGTCGCTAAAATCCGGCGCGGACTTGCAGTTGAAGCGGCCATGATCGTTGAGGATAAGGGTTTGACCACCCCATTCGGCCTTCCAATCTTCATCCGTATTGAGATAAAAGATATGTGAGCCAATCTTTCTCTTGCTATCGCAGTGGGGTGAAACTGTATTACCGTTCTTCGTGTAGTGCCAGTGGAATGCGAGTTTCATGGGACGGACACCATAAACTCTATGGAGAAATCGGCGGTAGTTGCTCTGTTGGAGTTCTTCAACAAATTCGTGCCAGCACGCGTCGATATCCAGATTTTCGCGATATTCCAAAGAGTATCTGTCATGACCTTTTTGCCCGTAGTCTCGTGTATACCCTTGACGTCTTTCAAATAAAGAGACATCTGGTAGATTTTCAATTAAATGGTGGAATGCATCTTCTCTGAGCACACCCGACGGATTAGACCATGGGAAAGGTTTACGACGTCGAAAGTTGCGATAGTCAATCCTGTTGAGCTTCTCGTAATCCAGGTAGTTCATATTTGCAATAAAATATTGGCAATTAGGGCTATATCGTTTATCAAATACTGCTCAAAGTGATTTATAAAAAAAACAATAATAGACATTGCGAGCCGGTTGTCCCAAACACAACTTTGGGTAAACGGTTGCCGACCAGAGTCCGACCCGGGAATGGCGACTTTCAGCTTGTTGCCGTCCAGGCTGAAACGCTGTACTTCCAGGTCGTTCTTTCTCGTTGAGTAAGTTTAAGGAATCCACGTAGTTAACTGAAGAGGTCGGGTTCAAACTCACATCCTTTATGGGTGATATCGCAAAACGGCTTATTCCCCGATTTGCCACATCGACACAAAGCTGCCTCATTCCGGGTGGTGACAAAGTTACCGTCTGAACTCAATATAGTCATGGGACCTTGGACGAAAAGGCCGGCATTAGGATGCACGGTAATTTGCAGTGGGCCATCCTCCTCAAGTGGCTCCGTAGATATGCCGGCAAAGATACCGTCACATTCAAATTCCTCGTCCCGGTGGCTCCCATCACAAAAAGGCTTGTTCCGGGACCCCCCGCAACGGCAGAGTGCAATTTCGGTACCTTTCTGGAGTAATTCACCGAAAGGGTTAATGACCTCGATCTGCCCTGTACACAGTAATGGACCATCGACAAGACCCTTGACTAGGTTTTTATCACTCATTGCTTCTTATCCTCTTCAAGTTAATATCATTGCACCTTGCAGATCCCCGCCATACCTGGCTGCTGGGAAAATCGGAAATACACGTACACGCTACTGATCGCTATGGGAAAAAGCAATAAGGGAAACACCACCGGCATAAAAGGCGGAAAGCGAATCTGTTGTCCGGAGCGACGAGAATAGGAGCATAACCCGCCTATTTCCTGAGAATCCAGTCGAAAGGGCTGGAGTGAACTTGTACCGAATTCACCACTTCCACCGAATTTCCCGTTCGTGCTTCCTCGATACCGACCTATGGCCCTGCTTTTGTTTATTTTTTTACCCGCTTGGCACGCCGACACACGATAGGCAATCCTGCTTCTCCGTACGTGGAGGTATGTCCTGCGCTCACCGGTTGAACTCGCCAGCGACTCCGGTCATTCGCGTCTAGCAATCAGTACATCCGAAAACGGTCCTTTGGGCTGTTCCTGTGATGTTCGAGCTGAATTGCTATTAGTCATCGCTACTGTTTTCGATCAAAGTGACAGATTGAGTCCTTCTCGTACTCGCAATTACTGTAAATGGTATAGGTAGTTTTGAGGTGATTGCTGTCTTGTGACAACTCATGTTTGATCATGTGGACATGGCCCTCACCTGAATTGCAGAGCACAGTATCGGTATTCATATTGCAAGCCACAACAATGACTCTATCGTTTGATCTGGCGGCATCCAACACTAGTTCCGGTTTATTCTGTTTTGCGCAATAGTGTTTCGCTTCGACTTGCAGGCAATTCTTGAAATCGTTGCAATGATACATGGATACCATTTCCTTGCCTGTACCTGGCAAGAGATTCTCCTGAACCGCACTTCCTTTGCCAATCACTTTGAAGCTCATTGCTGTCATATCGGTATCAACAAGTTTTGCCGCTGGACCTTTTTTTGTCGCTCCGCCTTCCTGTGCATTGGCGGGAGACAATATCCAGTCACCGTCGAGTACAGTGAGTGTCTTGTAATGATTTATCGCATTGGTATCCGCCCACACACTGTTTAATACAAGAGTAAGGCTGACAATGAATGTATAGCTTATGAATTTCATGTCTAAACCCTCCTATGCCAAGCTGATACTCGGCATAAGCTAACTATAGACGACACTATGCAGATAACCGCTGAACTTACGGCATGGTCATAAATAGAGCTACCGGCTAAGTAAGTATAAGCACCTGCTCAGGGAGCATTTAGCTTTCGCACATGAAGGTCCTATTACACCCCGGGGCCACGACTTTTCAGGTCCGCGGGAATACCGCATTAATCGCACAGTCACCTGCACTTTTCAGTTTCACTTACTAATGAGTACATTAGATAGCCGACATACCTTGAAGGGACACGCTGTGAATACCTCCCTGTACGCTCGACGGCAGCATCCCTGCTGCCGACGGTCCCGTCAAGGTATGTCGGGCATCCAATGTTCGGCTTAGTAGTTCCCCTTCGCTTCGGTTTTATGGGGTACCCTGGGAGTGTTGTCATAGCTAACCTCCGCCATAAACCGCTTGATAAGGTCATTCCGTCGCGAAAGTCGGTGGCTTTCGGAACGAGAAGAAGCTGAACGACGGCTTCGACGCAACCGGTCGTTCAATCCTTCTAATATAAACAAACAGTTGACTAGCACTTCCGACGACCCATTGCCGTCCTCCGCGCCCGCTTTTCGGATGTCAGAAAAGCAGCAGAACCCCGACTTTCATTTGCTGCGCATTCCTTCTAATATCAGAAATCGTGATTTCCTGGTATGTTGAGCCAGTATACGAACACTGTTCAATTGATCTTCGCTTTATCAATAGGCATCTGTATGAAAACGATGCTCAACGGACAGGCTTTAGAGTGTCAACTGTCGGAGATGGATACATGGCATATTCGGTACAATTGAGGAACTACGTTCTGGGATTGGTTGTTGGATTTTCTGTGTTGCTAACAGGTTGTGAGACCAGCGATGCAACATTACGAAAAGGCGGGCACAGCGAAGCATACATTCAGGGATTTCACGATGGGCGCCATAGTGGCATGAAGGAAGCGGGCAATTACCTGGAGCATATGGTCAAAGATACGCGACGGTTTGCCGAGGATCCCGAATACAGAGAGGGATGGCTTGCGGGTGAAGACGAAGGAATGCGTATGCAGAAGGAGGCAAATGCGGCGGTAGGTGGATACCATGGATATAAAATTCAAAAGGAATCGGAAGTTGATGCGAACGCTATTGGTAAGGACGTAACGAAAGATGTGGATCCCTCAACTCTTGAGAACCTATATAAAAAATAGCTAGACCAAATTATCAACAGATTTTGAAGTACTGACTCAGGAAGCCCGATTTTGCTTTGCGTCTTGAGTTGCTGCATTCCAGTCGTTCACAGATTTTTCGGCAATGTCGCTTTGCGACTGCACTGGCCCGTATACAACAACACCAACAGCCGACTCTGTGATCTCAGCTAATGGCAGAGATTCCCTGCCCATCCCGGTCTTTCCTACGGGAATAACTCCGACACTGCCTTTGTCTGAGTAGATGGATGCAAAAACAATCACAGCTAATAAACAGCTTGCAGGAGGTTCGTGTCAATGCCCTACGGAATAAGAATAGAAAACGATGGTTTCAGTGTGTTCGGCAACCTGATCGCGATATCGATATTATTGGCATTCCAGTTCGCAATGCCCGCAGCGAATCATGCGGCCGACAACTCTGCCATAGCCACCTCGAGTGCAAGCCGTTACTCGCCGTATGCGGGCCGGGAGTACCCCACACAAGTTTATTTTGGCGACACCCACCACCACACGGCAAACTCCGGCGATGCCTTCATGAACGGTGACCGGCTCAGCCCGGCGGATGCTTACCGTTTTGCACGTGGCGAAGAGGTGGTGTCATCCACAGGAATACCGGTCAAGCTGGCTCGGCCGCTGGATTTCCTGGTGATTTCGGATCACGCTGAAGGTCTGGGTGTCATGTACGAGGTGTATAACGGCAATCCTGTGATGATGGCCGACGAAACACTGGCACGCTGGAACAAGATGATGAAGGCTGGTGCTGCGGAATCTGCCAAGGCACAGAATGAACTGGTCTCGGCACAGGCACAGGGTACGCTACCGGAGCCGGTGACCAATCCCGAGATTGCCGGTCCGTTACAAAAAACGGTCTGGCAGGCTTACACGGAGACCGCCAAACAATACAACGACCCTGGCTACTTCACGGCCATGATTGGCTACGAATGGACCTCGGTGCCGGGCGGCAACAACCTGCACCGCAACGTGCTGTTTCGCGATAACAAGGACAAGGCTGATCAGATCATGCCGTTCACAGCGTGGCAAAGCGAAGACCCCGAGGACCTGTGGCAATGGATGGCCGACTACGAACAAAAGACCGGGGGCCGTGTGCTGGCCATACCGCATAACGGCAACCTCTCCAACGGCCGCATGTTTGCGCTGATGGATTTCGAGGGCAATCCACTGACGCAGGATTATGCCCATCGCCGTGCACGCTGGGAGCCGCTGCAGGAGGTTATGCAAACCAAGGGCAACAGCGAGACTCACCCAAGCCTGTCACCCAATGATGAATTCGCGGACTATGGTATTGCTGGCTGGGAATATGGCAACCTGACTATGGAGGGTGAGCCCGAGTCACAGGAGATGCGACCTTATATGTATCTGCGCGGCGGCCTGATGAATGGCCTTGCGCAGGATCGAAAGCTCGGCACCAACCCGTTCAAGTTCGGCATGATTGGCGGCACCGATATCCATAATTCACTAACCGCCATTGATGAGGACAATTTCTTCGGCAAGCATGTCAGCCAGGAACCGAGCCCACATCGCTGGGATCATGTCTCCAAGCAGGGCTTCGGCAAGACCCGCTATACCTGGCACTACACCGCGGCCGGTTATGCGGCCGTATGGGCGACCGATAACACCCGCGAGGCACTGTGGGATGCGATGCAACGCAAGGAAGTCTATGCCACGTCAGGCGCTCGCCCGACCGTGCGGTTTTTTGGTGGTTGGGAGTTCACTGCAGCGGACGCCAACACCCGCTATATAGCCGATGCCGGTTATACGAAGGGTGTACCCATGGGCGCAGACTTGCCGGCTATGACCAAGGGCGCCAACGCACCCACCTTTCTGGTCGCGGCCATGAAGGACCCCGAAAGCGGCAACCTTGACCGTATCCAGATCATTAAGGGATGGTTGGATGCTGATGGCGAGACACATGAAAAGATCTATGATGTGGCGTGGGGAGATGCGGCCACTCGTAAACCTGGTAAGGACGGCAAACTGCCACCGGTGGGAGACACTGTCGACATAGTCAACGCCACTTGGAGCAACACCATCGGCGACTCAGACCTGGCCGCAGTATGGAGCGATCCAGATTTCGATGCCTCACAACCCGCGTTCTATTACGCAAGGGTCATCGATATTCCCACGCCGCGCTGGACCGCTTATGACCAGAAACGCTTCGGCATCAAGATGTCCGATGATGTCCCCATGAAACATCAGGAGCGGGCCTGGACCTCGCCGATCTGGTATACACCTTAGAAAATGACGGAGGAACTACAGAAAATGAAACCATCACAGGTTGTAGTAGCGCTGTTATGTTGCTCCATACACATCGCATCTGCAGAAGACCAACCGGAATATTCCCCATATCTAAATGGTGATTTTCCCAACCAGGTCTTCTTTGGAGATACTCACCTGCACACCAGCTACTCCGCAGACGCGGGGTTTGTTGGCACGACGCTCGGGCCCGAGGAGGCTTACCGTTTTGCGCTGGGAGAAGAAATTACCTCAAGTACGGGGGTGCGTGCAAAGCTGCAGCGCCCCCTGGATTTCCTGGTCGTTGCCGATCATGCCGAGAATATGGGACTTGCCCCGCTGGCCGTCGAAGGTGATCCAGCCATCGTGGCCACCGACTTTGGACGCGAGGTGCATGACCTGCTTAAGGCGGGTAAGGGTAAAGAGGCATTCGATCGTTGGCGATCCGAACGCGCCTCCGGCAAGGACCCGATGGCGGGTGAAAACGCGGCTGCACAGACAGTGTGGGAACGCATGACCAGCGCAGCCGAGCGATACAATGATCCGGGGCACTTCACCGCGTTCATAGGCTATGAGTGGACATCGGTACCCGGTGGCAACAATCTGCACCGCAATATCATCTTCCGGGATGGCAAGGACAGGGCAGACCAGGTGCTGCCATTCAGCGCCTATGACTCCGAAGATACCGAGGACTTGTGGGCATGGATGGCGGCCTACGAGGCGAAAACCAATGGTCGGCTACTGGCCATCCCCCATAACGGCAATCTGTCCAACGGGCTTATGTTCGACGATACCACCTTCACCGATAAAAAACCGCTCAACCGTGACTATGCGGAACGGCGCGCCCACTGGGAGCCGATCTATGAGGTTACGCAGATGAAGGGCGATGGCGAAGCGCATCCCTTGCTGTCACCGGATGATGAATACGCGAATTTCGAGACCTGGGATGTCGGGGCTATCAATGCACCGGAAGCCAAGACCCCGGATATGCTGCCGCGTGAGTATGCCCGTGCGGTATACCAGCGCGGGCTGCAATACGAAGAGAAGCTGGGGGTCAATCCGTTCAAGTTCGGTATGATCGGCTCGACAGACTCACATACCGGGCTGTCGACCGCTGAGGAAAATAATTACTTCGGAAAAATCACTGTCCTTGAACCTGCGCCCAGTCACGATCGGCTCTACGAGGTAGTGGCTGGACGCACGCCAAACCCTGAAGGAAAGGATATCAAAGTGTATGCCTGGCAGGTTTCAAGCGCTGGTCTGGCAGCTGTGTGGGCACGTGAAAATACCCGCGAAGCGCTTTGGGATGCCATGGCCAGAAAAGAAGTCTATGCTACCACCGGCAACCGCACACGGGTGCGTGTCTTTGGCGGCTGGGATTTCAACGCAGAGGACCTGGATCGCCCCGACTTTGCCCGCTACGGCTATGCCAACGGCGTGCCCATGGGGGGTGATCTGCCGTCGGCTACCGGTGACAAAACACCGGGATTCCTGGTACACGCCATGCGTGATCCTGATGGCGCCAACCTCGACCGTATCCAGATCATCAAGGGCTGGACGGATGCGGATGGCGAAACAAATGAAAAGATCTACGACCTCGCGGTGTCGGATGGGCGCAACATCGACAAGGACGGTCGAGCCAAAACTCCGGTCGGCAATACCGTCAATGTAAAACAGGCAAGCTACACCAATGCCATCGGTGCCCCGCAACTGCAGGCTTTCTGGCGTGATCCGGATTTCGACCCTAAGCAACGTGCTTTCTACTATGTGCGGGCAATCGAGATCCCGACGCCACGCTGGACGACCTATGATGCGAAAGTCTTCGGAGTGGATATTCCGGATGGCGCACCAACCAGCATTCAGGAACGCGCCTACACATCGCCGATCTGGTACAACCCGAAGCGTTAAACCGCTATCTTGAATAAAAGCAGTATCCGGGTGAAGCTCGCGTTGTTTATGGTATCGTCAGTTTCGTGTCTGTGGGGCAATACCTATGCGGTGGAAGGCGGAAATTCGCTTTATTTTCCTGGCAAGCGCGGGCCCCTGGCCGGGCTGATCCCGAAGCCCGGTTTATACTCTCTAGAGGAGATCCGACATGAACATAACGAAACTGGTCTGGTACCTTGCTATAACATTGGCGCTAGCGAGCACATCTGCAAACGGTGGGGCTCTCGATCCGGACTGTACCGCAGAAAAGGCCGCCAAGAGTATCGCGATGAAGGCTACCGTGGGTGTGGGCGGTCGCTGCTCGCCGAAAGAAGCCGCTGCTGATACGGCCAGGGATGCCGCGGGAATCGAGGATAAGGGGGCGATCGAGAAAAGACGTGACAATGATGGCGTGTTGAAAAAAAAAGCGGTGAAAAGAACAATGGATTAAAACTCGGCTAAAGAACGACGTGGGTGCAGGAGATGACATCAGATACTGAACGATTACAGGTTGCCGCCACACGGCCTGAAGTACCGTGTTGACTAAATGCAGGCGGATCTTGTTTTGGATCTAGCGTGTTGCGAAATAATTTCGATAGCTAAGTTCGTCTGCTCGTCGGAGCAGAAGAAATGGCAAAAACTCTCAGCACAACAGAAGCGACAGTTCATCGATCAGATGGATGCCGTCAAGGTAAAGGCTTGTGACCCGGGGAACGGTCAGGAGTATTTATCGATTGCCGAAACAGGGACTTCGCCGTTCGACCTCGCGTGAAGCCTGTCTCTTTCCGAACGAGAATAAGCTGAAGGGCGGCATTCGATACAGATGGTCGCCCCTCCAACATAAACAAAGACTTAAGTGGAACTTTCTACCCGAGTCAGCCATGCACGAAAAATAAACCATTTGAAGCTCTTTCTTTCTGCCGCAAGCATTGGAAGCCGGTAAAATATTTGTTAATCGTAAGTACCTGTTACCCAGAAAAAATATCATATGCACACGAAGGAAAAAATCACGTCTTGCAACGACGACAAGGGATTTGGATTTATCACGTCTAATACTGGCGGAGAACGAGTCTCCACCTGACTGATGACGAGGAGCAACGAGTTCTCAAAGAACTTGATCCTTCATTGGCAATAGATCCTAAGCATAAGAAAGGCCGGCAGCCTGCCAGAGATATTTTCTTTCTGATGATTGATGTCGGTTTCCGCATCAATGAAGCCAGCGTGCTGAAATGGTCCGACGTCGATTTTGACAATGGTGTGATTTACCTGTATCGGCCGAAGGTCTCGAACGATGATTTTATTCCGATGACAAGACGGTTACGGAACACGCTACTGAATCGTCGGAACGCTGGTGACAGTGACTATGTATTCCCCGGTCGATTCGGTGGCCATAAAACGATTCGGAATAATCGGGCGCTGGAAGCTGCGTTCCGGCGATCGGGTGTCACTGATGTTTCCTCTCACAATCTCAGAAAGACATTCGCCACTCGCCTATTGAGTCGGGGTGATGCAATCACTGATGTCCGGCATCTGCTGGGCCATGCTTCTGTCAAGACGACCGAAAAGGCATATGCAGCATTCGTAAAAAATGAGCAGTTCAAGCGGACAATTGATCTTTTGGATAAACCGGTGTTGCCGCGATTGAAGTTTGTTAAGTAGTCGTTGCAGTTATGAATGGCACTAAGTTAAGGCGGCTTTTCCTCTGTAGGGCCGAATTTATTCGGCCATTAGCTGTTGGCGGCTACCCGCATAGTGGCTATTTCCGGGATGATAGATGGTATGGCAACGTGGTTGGTCGAACGAATTCGACCCTACAATGGGTTGAATAGGATTAACTTAGTGCCATTCATATCAGTTATCACACTACCGATTTGTCATCATTCTTGACGATGGAAATATCAATGCAAGCTTGAATCCTACCTGTTAGAGCTTTACGGCCTTCACCCATGATTCATCACCATTGTGAATAAACAGCTTTCCATATATTTGGTCCGTTCCAGCAATTTCAAACCAGCCTCTGCCGCAAACAGGATCATACCCGGATGTACCGTCCCAAGAGAATTCTACTCTGTTTGCATCTTTGTCATTGTCATACCGGCAATCAATGAATCCGTTAACGGTACTTCATCCTGACCTAGCAGATTACGCACCAGCACTAAGCTCTTGCGCATGTGTTGGAGGTTTCTGACCGACTCCCAGCTCATTGCCTCATCGATATGAAAGAGCGCTCGATCCCAGCCAAAAAACCCCGCTTGCTCAGCCACCTCATCTCGCAGGTTCTGCCATGCACCCTGCAGCTCAGAAAGCACGGTCTTTTCATAACCAGTGGGTTCACCCTCA
>Ga0193947_1000046_pt1 | contig 23480 bp, 22 predicted proteins | sample FRT_01_MG_FD_161267 | JGI IMG/M metagenome (GOLD analysis project Ga0193947, IMG submission 161267) | Sediment microbial communities from the Broadkill River, Lewes, Delaware, United States - FRT_0-1_MG | ecosystem: Environmental > Aquatic > Freshwater > River > Sediment | place: USA: Delaware... | reverse complement strand
CAACTGCCTGATCAACGATGCCGGGATCTACGTACACAAGCAGAAGGAGGGATTCCACAATTATGCCCTGCCTTACAGCTGGGACGTACGCCTTGGTCACAAGCAGCGGGATGCCGCCCTGGAAGAGCTCAATGACCGGATAGATATCGAAAAGGTGTACAGTATCCTGGAGGAGATCGGCTACCGGGATGAGGGGTATCCGGGGGAATCGAACGATATTTTCCTGACGGCCTTTTTCACTGCCAATGAAAAATACAAGAGTGCAGACCTGCGTGCCTTTCTGGCCGAACGCATGCCGGCAGCGATGATTCCGAGCAGTTTCGTGCAATTGGAGTCGATCCCGCTGACAGCGAACGGCAAGGTTGATTACGACGGGCTGCCCGATCCGCGCCCGGGGCATCCTGTTGTCGAGGAGATCTACAGGGCACCAGGTGATGGCATCGAAGCACAGCTCGCCGAGCTTTGGCGCGCGGTGCTGCGAGTAAAGCGTGTCGGTGTGAACGATAACTTCTTTGACCTTGGCGGTGATTCGATTGCGGCGATTCAAATCGTGGCCATGGCTAATGACGCCGGTCTCGAATTGACCACTCAAGAGCTTTTTCAACATCAGACTGTCGCAGATCTGGCTGACGTCGTGCAGTCACGCGCAAAGACTCAAGCCGGAGCGAAGGCGAGGCACGCTCCAACACGGCAAGCGGGGAAGCAGGCGGGTTTGGCGACCGACCTGGGCGTGGATAAAAAGGAACTGGATAAACTGGCCGCTCTGCTCAAGAAATCCTGACAGTCGTGGAACTGGAAAACGTAGAAGACGTATATCCCTTGTCGTCGACCCAGGCGGGCATGCTGTTTCATAGCATCAGCGCACCGCATTCCGGTGTGTACATCGGGCAGATCCGTTGCCTGTTGTCCGGTGATCTCGATCTCGCTGCACTGCAGACAGTATGGCAGGAAGTGCTTCAGCGACATCCGGCCCTGCGCAGTGCATTTCTTTGGGATGGTCTCGATCAACCGCTGCAGGTAGTCAGACAGCGGGTAGAACTGGACTGGAAAGTACTCGATTGGAGCGAGGTTGCCCGGCAGCTGCAAACCACCAGGCTGGAAGCGTTGCTGCTCGCGGATCGACGTGCCGGTTTTGATCTTGGCGATGCACCGCTGATGCGCATCTGTCTGATACGGCTCGACGATACAAGGCACCAGTTGGTCTGGACCTGCCACCATCTGCTTGTGGATGGCTGGTCGGTCGCCATCGTACTTGAGGAGGTGTTTCGCCTTTACCACGCAAGGCTTGAGAGCAGGGACGGCACCTTGCCCGCCGCCGCCCCCTATCGTGACTACATCGCCTGGCTGGGCTCGCTTGAGCTTGAGGAGTCAGCTGCTTTCTGGCGTGGATATCTCCGGGGGTTCAGTTTGCGAACCTCTTTAAGAACACCGTTGCTGGTAGAGCATACCGGGGAGTCGCTGCATCGTGTTGTGCAGACACGGATCCCAGCGGCAATTTCAGCTTTGCTGCTGGACTCCGCCAGGGAGTTGCGTATTACACTGAATACACTGTTGCATGGTGCATGGTCGATAGTGCTTAAACGTTACAGTGACGAGAGCGATGTGGTATTCGGCACGACAGTCGCGGGTCGGCCCGCTCATCTTCCCGGTATACAGCAATCGGTGGGGCTTTTTATCAATACGCTGCCGGTACGGGTATGTGTGGATGAGGACCTGATACTTCGTGACTGGCTGGCTTGCCTTCAGGAAAACCTGTTGCGGATTCGTGAGCATGAACATTCCCCCCTGGTTCGAATCCAGGAGTGGAGCGACATGCCGCGCGGAGAAGCGCTTTTCGACACACTCCTGGTGCTGGAAAATTACCCGCCGGGAGAAACTTCAGATGGTAAATCCCGCAAACTGAAGCTGGTCGATCGCGAATCACTGGATCAGAGTAACTATCCATTGGCAGTGCTTGTGATCCCGGACGAGGAATTGCGACTGATACTTGTTTACGATCCCTCGATCTATTCCGGTGAGACGGTGGAGGGCATTCTTGGCCACTTGCAAACTCTGCTCTCAGCGATGCCATCTCATCAGGATCAGCCAATTCGTGAACTGCCGATCCTTTCGTTTGAAGAAGAACAAAAACTACTCGTAGCATGGAACGATACAAGCGAGGCATTGCCATGCGGGATCAGTGTTCTGGATTTGATCTCCGAGCAGTTCGAGTGCGCGCCGGAGTCGACGGCGCTGGCTTTTGCCGATCAGCGACTTTCCTACCGTGAACTGGGCACCGCTTCCGACTGCCTGGCCCGACACCTGGTTAACACCGGGGTGAAATGCGGTGATCGAGTCGCAATTTGCCTGGAAAGAGGCCCGGACCTTATCACCGGGATACTGGCTATATTGAAGGCAGGTGGTGTTTATGTTCCACTGGATCCCGACTATCCAGGTGCTCGACACGAATATGTGATGCGCGACTCCGGGGTGAGACTGCTGCTGACCAGCGGGAAACTGGCGCCTGGGTTGTCCGCGTTTGCTGTAACGCAGCTGTTGCTGGATGAGCAGTTGCTTCGGCCGGGCAGTAATGGTGAGCGCCAGGCGTTACCAGGCATCGAAGCAGAGCAGCCGGCCTATCTGATTTATACTTCAGGCTCTTCCGGAAACCCCAAAGGCGTTCTGGTCAGCCACCGCAACCTGCTGGCTTCAACCCTGGCCCGACATAGCTATTATCAAGATCGTCCAGACGTATTCCTGCTGCTGTCATCAGTGGCTTTCGATAGCTCTGTAGCGGGAATTTTCTGGGCACTGAGCAGCGGTGCCGAGCTGGTTATTTCCGAACACCGTATCGAGCAGGACATCGGACGACTTGCATTGTTGATTGCCAGAGAGGGCGTAACACATACTTTGTGCCTGCCTTCATTGTACGGTTTGCTGCTGGAGCATGCTGCTGCGGATCTGCTTAAGAGTCTGCGTACCGTGATTGTCGCCGGAGAGGCGGTGCCTGCTCATCTGGTGCAGATGCAAAGAGCCAGGTTGCCTGAGGTGGTCCTGTACAACGAGTACGGGCCTACGGAAGCGACCGTCTGGTGCAGTGTATATAACACCAGGGCGCATGATCCGTGCGCACCGGTTCCAATCGGGAAACCGGTCGCCAACACTCGACTTTTCATATTGGACGGCAGGCAGCGCCTTGTACCCCCGGGAGTACCCGGGGAGATATATGTCGCTGGCGAAGGCGTCGCCTGCGGTTACTGGAAAAAGCCGGAAGTAACGAAGCAGAAATTCGTTACTGCCAACCTCGGTAGTACTGAGGAGCGCCTTTACAGAACCGGCGATCTTGCCCGTTACCTTGCCGATGGCAATATCGGGTTTCTCGGACGTGTCGACCGGCAGATGAAGCTGCGTGGTTACCGTATCGAACCCGCTGAGATAGAGTCTGTTTTACTTCAGTACCCCGGTGTTCGAGAGGCAGTTGTGCTTTTAACCGGGACTAAGGTGGTAAGCAATGAGCCTGATTCAAAGGCAGATGCCACATATGCCAATAAATCGAGACTGACCGCTTATCTGACCACAGTGACATCTTTGCTCGAAAGGCCATGTATAGACTCAGTTGAAATCCGGGACTACCTGAGACGGCTGCTGCCGGACTACATGATTCCTGCGTCTTTCCATGTACTCGACTCAATGCCATTGTTGCCAAATGGCAAAGTGGATGTGGTCGCCTTAGGCGAGCTGCGCGGTGAGGCGGATAGCCCTGGCGAAACAGGGGTGGAACCTCGCAATGCGATTGAGCGGCAGTTGGCAGACATCTGGTGTGAGGTGCTGCAGATGGATGCAGTTGGTGTACATGACGATTTCTTCCAACTGGGAGGCGATTCCATCCTGAGTATCCATATTGTCTCCAAAGCGAATCAGCAGGGTTTGTCCCTGTCGCCGAATGACCTGTTCAACTTTCCAACCATAGCACGGCTGGGGTATCGAATCAGCGCTACAGAGATAGAAAACAGCCGGACGAATCCGTCAAGTGATATCGATGCAGTGATGCTGCCGCTAAGTGATTCCGCTGAACAGCGTAGCGATGAAGGTGCGTACTCCGCGGATCCGCAGGGCACTCGTTGCCCTTTCATCATGGTTCACGCAGGTAGCTTGATGGTAGCGGCGCTCCGATCCAGTCTGGTATTGGATAGACCTGTTTACGTCCTGACCGCAACCAAACACTGGGAGCAAGCGGATCTTGAGCATGACACGACCGTCGAACAGCTGGCCGAAGGGAATCTCGCCGAGCTGCGCTCGCTTCAGCCCACCGGTCCGTATTTCCTGGGTGGCTACTCAATGGGGGCACCGATAGCTTTGGAGATTGCACACCGTTTACGTCTCGCCGGTGAGAAAGTCGAGCTGCTGTTTCTGCTTGATCCTCCCGGGCACACCTCATCCCGGTCCAAACCAGGTCCGCTGCCCGTTGGCACGCGTAATCGGGAGGTTGATACGCCATCGTCGCAGTCCGATGCCTTGAGTACCGTTACTCGCTACAAGGCTCGGATTTCCGGATTGTCGATGAGTGAGAAGATCCGATTCGTTGCTGTTAAAGTTAAAAAAAGGGCCATACGCTATTTCGTGAACCGACCACGCGCTTTCACTCGCAACCGCGTGGTCCGACCGGGCGCCGCCCAATTGGCCATACTCTACCGCAGACTTGGCCTGCAGGTGCCAGCGGCGTTTCGAAATCACTACGTGAACACTGTCTATCTGGACGCAAGCAGGCAGTACGAATTTAAACCCTATGACGGGCCGGTAGTCATTTTTCATGCGAACAAGAACCCGGGAGACAAACAGATTTGGGAAAGTGTTACCACCGGCGAACTGATGGTTGAATGGTTCGACGGGAGGCATATGGACTTTCTTGAGAATCCGGAACTGCTTAACCGGTGGACTTCACGCCTGGCCCGGATGCTCATGGCCGAACGCGGTACTACATGAAATGGTCATGTAAAATTTCTCTAATTGGCTGGAGTCGACCCTATGAGAAACCGAACAGGGAGGCGTCCACATACGACCCAGACGTCCAGGGTTTCAGGCTTAATGTCGTGTACTTGCTGTAATCCAGCCTTCAGGGACCGGAGTGAATCGGCCACCCAAAGTGGATGTTTAGTTGCCACTGATATAATCAACCGCTTAGCAACATCAGCGCTGTGATCAAATTACTCGGCGCAGACTCGTGTCCTTCAGATCATCGTTTGCGTTCAGACACAACCAGTTGGTTTAGGCAGTCCCCCGTACTTTGAGATCGGCTTCATTGGACCGGTCATCCACATTTTGAACATCGCTTTCTGGTCTTCGCCCATGTATTTGGAAAATTTACGAATGGGTGGCACCACAGCGTGTTCCTCGTAATATTCGCGCGCCTTGAGTATTTGCTGCCACTTTTTATCGTCCAGTTCCACACCATCGACTTGTGCCATGGCGCGTGCAATCTCCGACGTCCACATACTGCTGTCGACCAGATATCCGTCACCGTCGCGTTTTGGTAATTCCATTTCTTCACCTCGTAAAAAATAAGTTTAATTGCTGTTGCAGATTTTTCCCGTTCCTGCATATTCGCCTGAGTGGCTAACATCGTACTCGGGAGATCCGGTAAGAATAAATATGCCTACCTCTGACATGCTACAAATGTACCTCCAGGAAAAAGACCAATGTCAGGGAAAGTACAATGGATACAAACATCAGCTCAACCGCCACGATCCATATCTTCAGCAGGCTTGCCAAGAACTCGTTCATAGGGGTGATTCAGTGGCATTTGCCTAAAATCTGCCTTGGTCTTTTCTGACTCGAAGTAAATGGTCAAATTACCATCCACAAGTGACGGGTGCCCGTTCACATCGATAATGTCCCGACCTGTCATCGGATCGATCGTGCCGATCAAATGATCCGGTTCATGCAGTCGATGACTTTGTTCCCGGTCGCGCGGTAGGGCCGATGAGGCAACCCAGTTAAGCTCTTCAAATCGGATGAGCGGCGAGTGTTGTAACGGTTTATTGCTATTCATGATTTTATATGTCCTTGGTTATTGATGCCCGCCCGTTAGCACGGGGAGCCATCGATGTCAGTCGCAGAACCCGGCACAGTCCTCTCGCTAGATCGGCAACGCGCCGATATGCCAACCGACGCCACCGGCGACGGCTTCCGGGTGATTGCCGTGGACCAGTTTCTCTACCCGGGCTACCTGCCCAGCGGGTACATCGACCATGAGCAGGATTTCCTGGTGACGGAGTGCATCGGCAAACTCGGACAGATGGACGTTGGGTATGTACTTGGTGAATCCGACTCCGAGTATAAATGTTGTTAGCAAGATGATGGCTGGCACCAACAGCCAGAACCCACTGACGTTCATCAGGATCAGAGCAATCAGCGCCATTAACGCCAGGACGAAGAGCACAAGATTTCCATCCCAGAAAATAGTTTCCAGGCGAGCACCAAGGTCCATGCGTTGATTGGGCGATGCAAGGGGCAAATCTTCCAGGTCAATTCCCTTTGTGGCGATGACATGCATATATTTGCTCTCGATACCACTGGTCTCGAGTTTAGCCACTACAGCCCTGGCATGTGCAACGTCAGGTAGTAGAAAATAAAGACGTCTTTCCACAATGATCTCCTTCCAATGGTTCTGGTGTTAATTAACTGGCTGATTGGAATCTGTTTCTTCATCACTACCAGATGGCATCACAGATGCGCCTGGTTTTCACACTCACTCGGGAGGTTTGAGAACTGTATGTCCTCGTTCTTTGAATGTGGTGAACCTGCCGGATCGGTGAAAAAGCTGCGGTATACTTCTGCCAGGGAGGCACTCTGATTGCGAGTTTCCGTTGCCATTGCGGCAACCTCTTAGGGCTCGGAATGAATTTGCAAGCTGAGCGAACATATCGTTCATATAGCAAATTTTCTGTCAGTGACTATAGAATACCTGACTGTTTTAATCAAGTATTAATTGATGGTATGGATACCCGCCGAGTATGCTCAGAGGTGCTCATTTCAGAGTATAGGGCGCATTAACGCGCTTTTCCTCCGATCAAACGCGCATCCCGCATCCATCTGGGTCGCCTAGCAACCGCCGATCTGTCCCCTTGACGTGGCGTTGACCTGAATTCCAGCCTCCCAATCCGAGCGATGTTTGCTCGACGGTACCCTTTTCCGACTGATGCCCGCCGTCAGGCCGGCCGCCAGCGATGCCGCGCCGCTCGGCGCTGCAACCGTGGGTGGTATTTACCGGATATTCTGGCTCAGTCGAGCAGACCCGCCTGGGGCGGCGCCCGGCAACGCGGCCGTCGGGAAGCTTCCGCCGAGGCGCCTTTCTCATCGAGGTGGGTGAGGATCTTCTCGATCACCACCGGATCGTCAATGCAGGCGATGATCCTCACCGCCCCGCCGCATTCCCGGCAGGTCTCGATGTCGATATTGAACACCCGCTTGAGACGTCCCCTCCAGGGGCCTACTTTTGGTGCGCCCAGCTCATCGATACCCGTCGCTCGGCAGGGGTTTGCTCTTGGCCCGCCTCGGTGGCTTTAGGTTTGTTCCCCCTCCCCCGCCTGGCCGGGGTCACCGCCGCACGGTGTTTGCTGTTCGGTGCGAACACGCCATGAAAACGGATCAGGTTGACGCGGGGCTTCGGCACCAGCGCGGCCAGCCGGGCAATGAAATCCAGCGGCTCAAAGATGACGTGCGTGGTGCCATCGCGGTACGGGGTCTTGAGCTGGTACCGGACATTGCCATTCGGCGTCAGTGAAAGCCGCTTTTCCGACACCGCCGTCCGACTGATATACCGACACAGCCGTTCCAGCTTCTTGCGTTCCTGGGCCTTGGCGGCCACCCCGGCATGCAGCGAGAACCCGGCCACCTTGCCCACCCCGTCATCGAACGGCTCATCGCAAGCCGGCAGCGTCTGCAGGGTGAACACCTTGCGGCCCTGTTGCGGGCCGACAGCGATGCGGTACGTGATTGAGGAACCCAGGAGCTGATCCATCGGCCCCGCTTCCACGGCTTCTCCAGCCAAATAGCTGTTCTCGGCAACTGCTCCATGCGTTGCCCTATCTCCTGCATCCATGCAGTCGTCGACATCCCGCTCCAGCAGTCCCTGGCGTTCCAGCAAACGGCCGACGCGCAGTGCGAGGGTCTGAGCCAGTCGGGTGAGCTCGGCGCTCGTCGGCGCCTTCACCCAGCGGAATCGGAGCGAACCGTCGGGGCGCTGGACATACACCCCATCCAGAAACAGCATGTGGAAGTGAATATTCAGGTTCAGCGCACTACCGAAGCGCTGGATCAGGGTGACTGCGCCGGCCTGGGCGGTCTTACGGGAAAACCCGGCCTTCTTTATCAGGTGGGTGGCGATGCCGCGGTAGACGATGCCGAGCACTTGGCCCATGATGGCTGGGCGGCGCGCGTAACGAAACGCGCCGCCGCCCGGACTGGCTTCCCTGCCAGCCGGCAACGGCAACATGATCGCATCCTTGCGAATTCGTCTTGAATGTCAGACTAGCTGGCGGACCAGGGTTCAGCCAGCTCGTGCCCTGCCCTGGGAGAGAAAAAAGCCTGAACTTCCGGCAGACCTGGATTTCTGGTGAGGGACGCCTCAGCTCAACTGACTGGCAGATCGTACATGGGCTCCTCGGGGTTTCAAATCGTTGAGGGCCTGGTGTGCGCGATTTTCCGCAGAACGACCAGGGCAACCGGCTGCGCGTGGCCGGGATCGATTGGGCGAATTGCTTGCACTCCTTAGGCGATAAATCCGACATATATTCGAGGTTTCCGGCATAGCTTCACCTTATTGTCCTGAATCCATTGCTCCAAACCAGTGCTCGGTAGCAAGGTCCAATGGTATCGCTACACTCAGAGGAGTGTACTGCGAGCAAGAGCACTTTCTGTCCATCTACATCCACAACTCGCCAATTGTGTGCCAGAAACTCGTATTTTTTCCCATCAACCAGTACCCACAAAAACGTTCCACCAGAGCCGCCCCACATGGACACCGATGTTGAGCATGAGAACTGGGATGCGTCCACAACCTCTTCTGGCCTGCCATCGCCCGTGAAGTCATGAAATGTGATCGTCTGTTCCGTCGCATCGAATCTTCCACCCTTAAAACTCGCACATTCGCTTTTGGCCTTCTCGACTATCTCTGCTGCAATTGTCGAGTGCTCGCCGCCCATTACGGATGAGGAGAAACATAGAAGAACGATGTTGACAAATAAAACAGCTTTCATCTCGAATTGATCCTATCAGTAAATGTCGACTATCGCCCTGTTAAGCGTCAGCTCGATCATAGATTTCCAACTCCCAGCGGGCCAATGAAAGACCAGTCGGTTCTGCTGCCAGTTTCAACGTGGCAATTACTCGCTCGTATTCTCGTATGTCTCCAATCTTTGTCCATGCCACCTGATTCTTCAGATGGGTCTTGTTGATCATCACCCTATCAACAGGGCAGTGTGGAGGCTCTCCGACGATCCCAATGCACCACAAATATTTAAGGTGGAGATTCAGTCGCTTCTGCGCTACCCCTATCTTGTAACCAGGTTCGCGAAGAATACCTTCGCCGAATTCGCCGCCCACCTCAGACAGCCGACGAATGCTCCCTAGATGTTGCTGCTCAGAGGGTGCTCGTAGATAGTTTAATGCTACCTCCGTAGCCAGAAATAACAGGACTCTGTGTCGAAAGTCTTTTCTTTGACCCGGCGTTGCTTCGTTTCGGAACAGATTGGCTCGCTGGACTGAGGCGCCCCAGCTCAATACGGAGAGCTCTGAGATTACGTATTCTTGGCGACTCGGCATCCTGATGCCTAACGCCTAGGTAAATTGGCCGTAATGCGGCACGGCTTTTGTGGCATAGTGAGCGAAGCGAGCCACCAAAGGCGGGACGTGTTACGAGTCAATTTGACCGCATTGTTAAGTGCTCTTCTACTAATAAGCCACCTTGGCCTTATTTTTTAGTTTATCTTTGAAAACTGGATAAAGGTTATAGGTTGGATAGAACTCAGTTGTAAAAGCTTTCCAGGCACTTGACTCTATAGCCAGATTGACTTCGCGAAGCTTATGTGCGGGAACCTCTAAAGTAACCACTTGCCCAATGCCCATCATTACATACCAACTTACTACAGCTACCCCTTCTGGAGGAAATTTTTCAAAAAAGTCTTGTTCTTTTAGGATAGACTTAATCTCTTGAATATTCATGCTTTGGTCATGCTTCAAGAAAATGGTAAGTAAAATTGCATCGTTTGGCTGTTTATCCCTTTCAGTTTCAGCAACAACAGTAATACTTATAAACGACAGCAGAATAAACATTGTAATTTTAAACATACTTTAGTTCCTCTTTCTGTCGACACTTAACGTCTACGATAACCGGCGCGAGGTACGAGCGTCCGGCGCCGTAGGCGCGTAGTTGATCGTATTGTTAGGCGATATGGATTGTAAATCTATTGTCATAATTTTGTTTCTTTAACAACTCCACCATATCTTGTATTACAGATTTTTCTATAGTGGATGTATCTAATTGGTATTCCCTGAATAATGATATTATCTCAACTTCATCAGGTCTTATCTTTATGCTGTTTAGCACATTGAGATAGTCTTGCTCATATTCGTCTCCTTCCAGTGATACCTTCACACCCCGTTCTTCTTCATCCATAAGTTCTTCATAGAAGAGCGTTCTGTGCAGAAGAAGGCTTTTTACTCCCATTTCTGGATCATCTATCGCAGTGGTGTGCGCAGTCCACTGGAAGAACGAAACCCGGGTTGAGTTAATGGATGCATTATCGGGTTCCGTAAAATCCGCTGTTATCGACGGGCCGTTCGTCCGTGTGTTCAACCTGCACCGGCTCGACACGCCAGATGTCTGCGCAATACTCGCCGACGGCACGGTCCGATGAAAAGCAGCCACAACGTGCTGTATTCAGTATGGACATCCGCGCCCACGCATCCGGATCGTTCCAAACCCGATCAACCTCCTGCTGACACGCCTTGTAGGCGGCGAAATCGGCCATGACGAAATACTCGTCCTGTTGCAGCAGGGAATTCAGCAGCGGCCGGAAGCGGTTTTTGTCACCGGCTGAGAACTGGCCATCAGCGACTGCATCGATGGCCGCCCGCAGATCGCTGTCGGCCTCATAGCAGGCCTGGGGTTCATAACCAGTGCTACGCAAGCTGCTCACCTCGGCCTCTGTCTTGCCGAAGGTGAAGAAATTCGACGGATCCACCGCCCGGCGGATTTCGATATTCGCGCCGTCCAGGGTGCCGATGGTCAGTGCACCGTTCAAGGCAAACTTCATGTTGCCAGTGCCGGAGGCCTCTTTGCCGGCAGTGGAAATCTGCTCGGAGAGATCCGCGCCGGCATAGATCATCAGCGCATTCTTGACATTGAAATTGGGCAGAAACGCGACCCGCATATAATCTGACACCGCCGGGTCGCTGTTGACAACGCGTGCGACCGCTTCGATCAGTTCTATCATGAGCTTGGCGAGATGATACCCTGGCGCCGCTTTGCCTGAGAATACCCAGCTGCGCGGCGGCAACGCCAGCCCCGGGTTGTCGCGCAGGCGCAGGTAACGGCTGATGATGTGCAGAATGTTGAGGTGCTGGCGCTTGTACTCGTGCAGTCGTTTTGCCTGGATGTCGAACAGACTGTTCGGGTCAACGCTGACACCGGCTCGACGCTGGATTTCATCGGCCAGTCGTCGCTTGTTACCCAGTTTGACCCTGCGCCAGGCAGCCCGAAAGTCGCTGTTGCCGGCCCACCCCTCAAGCGCCCTGAGACGTTCCAGATCGCGCAACCAGCCATCGCCGATGGTCTCGGTGATCAAGCGCGCCAGATCCGGACTTGCCAGCGCCAGAAACCGTCGCGGTGTCACACCGTTGGTGACGTTGGTGAAACGCGAGGGATCGAGCTGGTAGAAGTCGCCCAGGACCCTTTCCCGCAGCAGCCGGCTGTGCAGCTCAGCAACACCGTTTATTTTATGACTGGCGACACAGGCCAGATGGGCCATGCGGATGCGCCGCCCACGGGATTCATCGATCAGGGATATGCGCGCCACACGTGCCTCATCTCCAGGCCAGGTACGTCTGACCCGCTCGAGAAAACGGCGATTGATCTCATAGATGATTTCAAGATGGCGTGGCAGGACGCTGCCGAACAGCTCCACTGACCAGGTTTCCAGCGCCTCCGGCAACAAGGTGTGATTGGTGAAGGCAACCAGCCTGCGCACCATGGCCCAGGCCGGTTCCCAGGCCATGGCGTGGATATCCATCAGCAGGCGCATCAGCTCGGCCACCGCTACCGCGGGATGGGTGTCGTTCAGCTGCACCGTGAATTTCTCCGCCAGGTCATCCATACAATCAGTATGCTGACGGTAGAGACGAATCATGTCCTGCATGGCACAGGAGGCGAAAAAATACTGCTGCTCGAGACGCAGGCGCTGACCCTGGAAAGGCTGGTCATTGGGGTATAGCACCTTGCTGATAGTCTCTGAGGCGACCTTCTGCTCCACGGCACGCTCGTAGTCGCCAACATTGAATGCCTGGAAGTCGAAAACCTCACACGCCTGGGCGCTCCACAGACGAAGCAGGTTAACGGTGGGCACGCGATACCCCGGGATCGGCGTATCGTAAGCCACGCCCTTGACCACCTGCCCCGGCAGCCATCGCACCCGCTGGCGGCCCCTGGCATCGGTATACTGCTCGGTGTGACCCCCGAAACCGATTTCATAGGTGATTTCCGGGCGGGCAATCTCCCAGGGATTGCCCAGACGCAGCCATTTGTCAGCCAACTCCACCTGGCGGCCATCCCGAACACTCTGTTCGAAAATACCGAACTCGTAGCGAATGCCGTACGCAATCCCCGGGATCTGCAGGGTGGCCATCGAGTCGACAAAACAGGCCGCCAGTCGACCCAGACCGCCGTTGCCCAGTCCCGGCTCGGGCTCCTGCGCGCACAGTTCATCGAGATCCAGTCCGAGCTCGGTCAACGCTTCTCTCACCGGCCTGTCGATATCCAGGCTGAGAATGGCATTGGCAAGATGAGGCCCCGGCAGGTATTCGGCGGAGAGATAGCAGACGCTGCGGCTGGCGTGCCGGTAATAGGTGGCGGCGGTATCGACCCAACGCCGCAGCAGGCGGTCGCGCACCGTCCAGGCCAGCGCGAGGTAATAATCATTGCGGGTAGCGACCTCCGGGAATCGCGCCTGCACGAAATAGAGACTTTCCAGAAAAGACTGGCGGATTGACGTCGCGTCATTGGCCGTGCGGCAGGTCTGCCGATGAGACGTATTGACTACCATATCAGGGTGCTCCGTACGGCAGGCGGCCGAACCCCTTGGGCGGCCTGCGGTGCCGGGTGGCCTGCTCGTAGGCATAAGCATACTGAAACAGTTTGTGCTCATCGAACGGCCGCGCCAGCAATTGCAGTCCCAGAGGTAAACCGTCCGGGGTAAATCCCATGGGCACGGTGATCGCCGGCTGTCCTGTGTGCGGTGCAATCACCGGGCTGTTGTTGCCGTGCGGGCTTTCGCTGTCGCCGATTTTGCGCGGCGGGTTGTTCCAGGTCGGGTAGATGACGGCGTCAAGTCCGGTCTCGTCCATGGCGGCAACTACCGCATCCAGAAACCGCTTGCGGCGCGGATCGCCCTGTACATCGACACAGGGGGGGGTCTGTGACTGCGGATCACCGTCCACACTCATGGCCCACTGCATGGCCTGCGCACTCTGCGGCAGAAAACGCTTGCTGTTCACCACTTCATCCAGGGTGCGGATGGGGGCGGATGCGCCGAGTGTTTTCAGGTAGTTTTTCAAATCATGGCGGAAGCGGCTGCAAAAACCGGTGGCGCTTTTCAGCTGCTCGAAATCAGCGATATCGAACGGGTCGACAATCACTGCACCGGCCTGGCGCAGGTCGTCGATGGCCCGGTCCATACTCGCCAGGACTTCAAAATCGGCGTCTCCCGTGTCGACCAGGTCGCGTAACACGCCGAGGCGGGCACCCTGCAATCCATCGGCTTTCAGATAGCGCGTGTAATCGGGTTTTACACGACCTTTTGCGGCCTGCGTAAGGGGGTCGGCCGGATCGTAACCTGCCAGCAGCGTGTAAACGATGGCCGTATCCTTCACCGTGCGCATCAGCGGGCCGCCGACATCGCGGTTCAGCAGCAGTGGCACAATACCGTCCCGGCTGGTTGCACCCAGCGTGGAACGGATGCCGACCAGCGACAGATGCGAGGCCGGACCGCGAATGGAGTTACCGGTATCCGTACCCATGCCGATGATGCCGAAATTAGCCGCTATCGCCGTGGCGGTACCGCCGCTGGAACCCGCCGGCACACGGTTGAGGTCATAGGCATTGCGGGTTTCCCCGTGTGTCGAACTGATGGTGTGGTAAGGGCTGAAAGCCCATTCACCCATATTGGACCTGGCGATAATAATGGCGTCGTGCTGCCGCAGGCGTTGCACCATAAAGGCATCATCCGGGGGACGTGATCCCTGCAAGGCAATGGAACCGGCTTCCGTCGGCATATCCGCGCTATCGAAGTTGTCCTTGAGGATCACCGGAATACAGTGCAGCTTGTGCATGCGCCCGCTGTCGGCAAATTTCCGGTCGAGCTGACGCGATCGTTGCATGGCGTTCGGGTTGATGCTGGTGATCGCATTGAGCCGGCCCGGCTGATCATAGGCCTGGATGCGTTGCAGGTAGATGCCGGTCAGTTGTTGGCAACTGATGCGCCCCGTTCGCATGGCCTGCTGCGCCTGTTCGATGGTGAGTTCGATGACATCGAAACCGGCTTCGGCAGCGATGTCCTGCCGGTTCGACGGTACGCAGGCGGTACACAGGCAAAGCAGCAGTACAAGCCGAACCCGGTTAACAATCATGTTGCCTATTAATCTATAAGGCGTTTGAGAAATCTCATGTACTCCGGAGCATCCCAGGGTCGGCCGCCAAGCGCCAGGTATCGCAGTCTGCCGGCAGGATCGACGAGAAAGGTGGCCGGCAGTCCGCGCGGCTGCCACTGTTCCGTGACCAGACCGTCTTTATCCATCAACGGATTGAGGTCCGGCGCCACCGCAGCCAGAAATTCGAACACGGTATCTTCCGATTCTGCGGTATTGATAATGACGATTTCCAGTTCGCCGGCATCAAACTGCGGATAGATTGCCTGTATGGTCGGCATCTCGCGGCGACAGGGTCCACACCAGGCTGCCCAGAAGTGCACGAATACCCAGCGGCCACGGGCTTCGCCGATGTCCCAGGGTTCTCCGTCCATATCATCCAGCAACAGCGCGGGTGCGGCACGGCCGTCCAGTTTCATAATGCCCTTGGGCAGATTCTCGCTGGCCGCGCTGTACGCACTGAACAGCAGCACACACAGCACGGCCAGCGCCCGGCTTATCACTCGCTGCTCACGCATTGTATGCCCTCGAACACGATGGTCTTGATTTCGCCTTTTTTATCCAGGCCGGTGTGGAAATTCGCTGTCATGGTAAACGGCCCTGACTGCATGGGAATCACGACACTGCCACCGACACTCTCGTCCAGACGCAGGTCACGCACCTCGGGCATGAGTGTCCAGCCAAACGTGGACTGCTGCGCTTGCGGCAACCCGGCCTGACGCCATATTTCGGGCCAGTAATCGCGCCTGAGGCGCGCGATGGCTTGCCCGCCCGCGTTGAATTGCCAATTGTCCAGTTCCAGCCAGAGTGCGTCCAGGGTCTTGTTATGGATAATGGGCGTGATGAAGCAGGTCTCGAGAATCCGGTCTATGGCTGCCTGGTTGAATTCGCGTCCCTGGTAGAATGCACTGAGCTGCTCCGGGGTACGCAACACCAGGCGCATGGAAACCTGCCCGTCTTCAAATTCCAGCGGATTTTTTCCCTCGGCAACAGCGCCCTGGCTGAGCAGCGCAACAGACAGCAGCAGCGTAACGATGCTGGAATCAGACTGAACACTTTGCATCGATCCGGGACACCCTTTTTTCATAAACAGTCGGGCCAATTTTGCACCAATTTCTCCCGGAAAGCAGTTTTAGCGGTTTCCGCGGCGACAATTGAGGGTTTCTCTATACAAACAGCGTCAACACACCGGTATAACCATACAAACGGTTATGCGAGATCTCGCCGTTGGCGAAGAATCCCACCAGCGGAAAGTCTCCCAATTCATCCCGAATCATTTTCATTTCCTCTGAATTCACACCGAATTGATGGCGGCCACGCCCGAGACAGCTGTAGTACACCCCGCCCTTGATTCTGCCTCTGGCACGCTTACCCAGATCATCGAGCATGCGGAGCATATCCTGGCGGGCACTCTCGCCATCACGCTTACAGAACATGATAGTGCTTTGTTCCTCAAGCAGGTCGCCGACCGCCAGCAGTTTCTGTCGCGGGTCAATACCGATCAGGTTTCGTACCAGGTAATCACCGGTATCGGAACCGGGAACAGGCAGGCCGGCAAAGATATAACCGGCGACCCGGGAGAGATCCTTTGATAACACTTCGCCGATGTCTTCGCGGAACACATCCAGTGCCGGGCGATCGTCAAGCTTTGCCAGAATATTGCGGTCACATTCGCTAACAGTATGTTTTGGGCCTAATGGCGTACAGCCCTGTGTGAGACCACTGATGACCTGGACCTCGGATGAGAACAGGACACCGGACAACCCGTCCCCGCACGGCTCCTCGGCCGAGGACAGCCCACCCACCAGAAAGCCCGAATCCAGATCGTTTGAAAGAGATTCGATGATTTGCGGAATATGCGGATTACGCGGATCAGCGTGGACAATGGCAAAATTAGCCTGATGTTCGCTGATCCATGCCCGATTGCTGATCAACATTTCACTCAAAGGCTTAATGCCCGCGGGAATCAGTCGAAAACTGTCCTCGGGAAATGAGGCCAGCATGACAGCCATCGCGGCTTCGTCATAAATTTCACGACCGCTGAAGCAGATACCCGCACCAGCGCTTCCCGTCCAGTGTTCAATTCCTGTGCTGTTGCGAAAAGCTGCAAGCACCTCATCCAGGTACGCTGCCAGGGGGGCGGTTACATACAACAGACCGAAATTCGCGCCCGAAGGCCCGGTACCGAGATCCTCCAGGCATCGGCCGAGTATCGTTTGCCAGTCAGGTCCCGTTGCACAAACCGCCTTGAATGTCGTCGCCGCCATCATTGATTGGAAACTCTGGTTGCCAAGCTCATGCACATCAGTTTTTCATCCCCGCAGGTACTCCGCCAGGCGGTTTATGGTAGGGTACTGAAACAAATCCGTAATCTCTACTTTGCCGGGAAAGCGGGCGTCAAGCTCTTCGTGAATTCTCATCAGCAGCAGGGAATCGGCTCCCAGTTCGAACAGATTCTGATCCGGGGTGATTAGCCGACCCGGAAGCAGTTCCCGGCACACATCGAGCAACTGTCGCTCCGCTCCGTTTTCAAGCGACGGCTTATCTGAACACGACAGAAACGATTGCAGTGATGCCAGCACCCGGGCATATTCGCCATTTTCAAACGCCTGCACCAGACGGTAGCGTTGCAATTTACCACTGCTGGTACGCGGCAGCCTGTGCACCGGGATAACAGCATGCGCATGCAGTCCGGCATGTTCGGCCAATGCGGCCCGCACACGACGCGCGGTCTCAACGAAGTAGTCCAGTTGACGACGGAACTGTATAAAGACCAGCAACAGATCCTCCGCATTCGATTCGCTGCGCAGTGCGCCAACGGCCACTTTGCCCGCTTCCATGCCGGGCATCTGCTGAAGCGCCTGCTCGATATCCTGTGGATACCAGTTCTGTCCATTGACAAACAGAACATCCTTGCAACGACCGCTTACAAACAAGCCACGCCCGCTCATGAAACCGAGATCGCCGGTATCCAGCCAGCCATCAATAAACGCGTTTTCGTCACACTGCGGACACTGGTAGTAACCGCCGCTGACATTATCGCCGCGTATCTGCACATGCCCCAGCGAATAGTCGGACAGAGTCCGGCCGTTCTGGTCGCAGATTCGCAGTTCACAGCTCTCCACAGGGTGGCCAAGACAGACCAGTTCCACGCAGCGCTCCGGACGCGAAGCCGGCATTACGACATTACCCATTGACAACGCCTCCAGGGGGACAGACAGCGACTGAACACCGCTACCCGGTTCAGGGAAGCTTACCGCCAGACTGGCTTCGGCCAGACCGTAAACCGGATACAGTGCACTGGCATTCAGTCCGGTGCCCTCCAGCCGCTGTGCAAATTCCCGGCATACTGACGCGGAGACCGGCTCCGCGCCATTAAAGATCAGCCGCACATGGCTGAGATCAAGGCTGTCTGCCGCCACAGAGACCGACTGCATATAGTGCTGGTAACCAAAGTTCGGCGAACATAACAGACTCGTACGGTATCGGCACGCGGTCTCCAGCCAGCGTGCCGGCCGGCGCACAAACAGCTCCGTGTCCATCAGTACCTGGTCAATGTCATTGAACAAAGGCACCAGGTGAAAGCCGATCAGGCCCATGTCATGGCTCAGCGGCATCCAGCTCAGGGTTGAATCATCGCGACCGATCATGGCAGCCCGGCTGATGGCCTGTATATTAGCCAGCAGGTTGGTATGACTGAGCACCACGCCCTTGGGTTCACCGCTGGAACCGGAGGAAAACTGTATCAGTGCCGTATCGCCGGGCGCCGCAGAATGAAGCGCGCCTTCGCATTCCGGTTGCTCGATCTCTTCCAGCACACACACACGCTGATTGAACGGGTTATGGCCATCCAGCCACGTTGTCAGGTGCCGAAACAGATCACGCTCGGTAAACAGGAAGGGTGCTGTAAACTTTCCCGCTACCGCTGTCAGCTTACGCAGATACTCGCTATGCATCCCGGCCGACAGGGGTACCGGCACCAGCCCTCCCAACTGACAGGCCCAGAACGCATCCACAAAAGCCAGGTTATGGCGCACAAACAGAATAACCGGGTCACCCGCTTGCAACCCCTGCCGCTGAAGTCTGCCCAGCAAACCCTTGGCACGCGACAGCAGACCGTCATAGGAAATCAGCGTTTCACGATCACCGCATTGCAGGTAGCGGATGCCACGCTGCGCACCACCCAGCCCAAGCAATACATCGGCGAGCACTTTCACAGCGGGCGAAATATCAGGCGGTTGTCGGGCAAATCGAGCGACTAGCCCTCGAATTCGCACTCCTTGTGATTGCCGTCACAGAAAGGCTTGTTACCGGAATGACCGCAGCGGCACAGGGCAGCCTTGTTACGCTTGGCGGTGCAGCTGCCATCGGCACACATAATCGTCATGGGACCCTGCGCAAGCAGCATGGCATTTTTGCGCACTGTTATTTTCAGTGGCCCCTCCACTTCATCCAGTTCTTCTGAGACCGCACTCACAAGGATGCCGTCGTTCTCGAAACCCGCCTCCTTATGGCTGCCATCACAGAAAGGCCTGTTTTTGGACTCCCCGCACCGGCACAGGGCGAGTTCGTCTGATTTCCCCAGGACATATCCATCCTCGGCAACGACTTCGATATCACCGGTACACAGCAAGGGACCGTTCTCAAGAACTGTAATGCGATTTTCCTGGCTCAATCTCTTCTCCTGCTAAAGGTTGAAAATGCCCGACGGCGCGGGAAGAAGTTCGCTGCAAAGATACACGAAAGCGACGATGAAAAGTACACCCAACCGCTTCACTCAGAATCCGCCGCCTGACTGCTAATTTCGCGTCACCCGCCTGCGGTCCCGGAAATAGGCCGATTATCGAATATTTCATCAGCTATCTGTTGGGAAAGGCACACCGGTTCCGCCAAGACCACAATAGCCGGCGGGATTTTTGGCAAGGTACTGCTGGTGATAATCCTCGGCATAATAAAATAACGGTGCATGAAGAATCTCCGTGGTAATCGTCCCGAAATGGTTTCTGCCCAGCACCTCCTGGTAAGCACGCCTGGACTGTTCCGCCAGCACCTGTTGTTCATCACTGTAGGTGTAGATCGCGGAGCGGTATTGCGTACCCATATCATTTCCCTGCCGCATACCCTGTGTCGGATCATGCCCTTCCCAGAAGGACACGAGCAAATCCGAACTGGATACCACGGCAGGATCATATACGACCAGTATCACCTCATTATGGCCGGTCTGGCCGCTACACACTTCACGGTAGGTCGGGTTTGGTGTATAGCCGCCGGCATAACCCGCCGCCGTGGTATAGACGCCCTCGATCTGCCAGTAGCGTCGTTCAGCACCCCAGAAACATCCCATACCGAATACCATCTGCTGCATGCCCTGCGGAAACGGTGGCTGCAGGGGATGACCGTTGACAAAGTGCTTTTCCGCAACCTGCATGGGTTGATCACGACCGGGCAGCGCTTCCACCGGTGTGGGCATGCGTATCGATTTACTGTTCATATACACGGCTGGCGATCTCCTCACGGCATGCGCATGATAGCGACTTGCACCGCCTCTTTGGCGTACCATTGGCGCAGTCGTCCATAGATCACAATGTAAACACAAAAACATGAGCAACTCCAAACCCGTCCCACCCGACGCCCTGCTGTTACTGACCACTCAATGCCCGCATTGCCCTGCGGTCCTGCAAGGTCTCTCCGGGCTGGTGAAACAAGGCCTGATCGGTCGACTGGAGGTGGTGAATATCGTGGCTCGTCCGGACATTGCCCAACAACAGGGCGTACGCACGGTACCCTGGATGAGGCTTGGCGATTTCGAACTGGAAGGTCTGCACTCCCCTGCCGAACTACGGCAGTGGGCGGAGCGGGCCGGCTCGGAAGCGGGCATCGCCGAATACTACACGGATTTGTTCCGACACGGCCGACTCCCCAAGGCGCTAGCCGCTATCCGCAAATACCCCGGACACATGCCGGCTTTGCTGGCGTTGGCTGAAGACCCTGATACCGAACTGACGGTGCGGATTGGTGTCAGCGCCGTTATGGAAGACGCTGCAGGCAGTGCACTGTTGCAGAACCAGATGTCAGCTCTCATCAATCTGGCCCGACACACCGATCCACGGGTACGCTCGGATGCCTGCCATTTTCTCGCCTTGACCCGCGACGAAGCGGCGATCGCAGTACTGGAAAACCTGACGCAGGATCCTGAACCCGCTGTTCAGGCAGTCGCCAGAGACAGCCTCGAAGAACTCAGGGAATATCTCCCCACCTGAATCGCCAATGAGTACGCAGATTAGCCGACGTAAGCTTTCGGGACCGTCGGCCGCATGGACGCGGTCGTCGAGCGTACAGGGATGTATTTACAGCGTGTCCCAAAAGCTTACGTCGGCTAATCTGCGTACGCCTTGGTAAACTCCAACAAGCGGCTATTCAAACAACTGCAGTTGCGGCGCGGATGTCCGCGGCACGCGGAAGCAGCTGCTGTCAAACGCCGGCATGCCCTGGAAAGACAGGCGTGCCAGTGCAATCTCAAAGCGCTTCTGAATGAGTTCCGCGTAGACACCGGTGCCACGCATGCGGCGCCCGAACTGGCTGTCGTTTTCGTTGCCGCCACGTATATCCCGTATCCGCTTCATCACATGATCCGCCTTTAAAGGCACATGACGCTGCAACCACGACCTGAACAGATCCTTGACTTCGTGTGGCAATCGCAACATCACGTAACCGGCACTCAAGGCCCCGGCCCGGCGCACTTCCGTCAGAATCGATTCGATTTCGCCGTCGTTCAACACGGGAACAACGGGAGCCACCAGCACGCCCACCGGGATACCTGCCGCACTCAAACGCCTGATACTTTCCAGGCGCCGCCGGGGTGCGGCAGCGCGCGGTTCCATGCTACGCGCCAGGCGCTTGTCCAGGCTTGTCACCGACACCATGACGTGAACCAGATTCCGCTTTGCCATGTCACCCAGCAGATCCAGGTCGCGTTCCACCAGTGCCGACTTGGTCACAATCCCTACCGGATGCCTGTGCGCCAGAAGCACTTCGAGTATGCCCCGGGTAATATTCAGTTTGCGTTCGGCCGGCTGGTAGGCATCGGTATTCACGCCGAGTGCGATCGGCTGGCATTGGTAGCCTGGTTTGCCAAGTTCCTGTGCGAGTAATTCCGCGGCACCGGCTTTGTAAAAAATCCTGGTTTCAAAATCGAGACCCGCCGAGCAATCAAGATAGGCGTGTGTCGGACGCGCATAACAATACACACAACCGTGCTCACAGCCACGGTAGGGATTCACGGAACGATCAAAAGGCACGTCCGGTGACTGGTTATACACAAGCACCGAGCGGCTGGCATCCGGGATCAACTCGGTTGCGGGCGCATCGGGATCGTCACCCTGCGCCCCCCAGCCATCGTCGAACGCTTCATGATGGGTGTCGCTGAAACGGTTGGCGGGATTATTCACCGTCGCACGGCCTTTGATCCTTTTTGTGAATTCAGTCATGGGGCTGCCGGGAAACATCAACACACATGCGCCAAGCATACCGCATTAGCGACGGCAGTGGTCCGGGCAGGCCGCGCTGTATACAGCGGAAACAGCACGCAAGCCGTTGATTCCATGGGCACAGAGCGCGTTGAGCCGATAGCGGATGTGTGGCTCGGACCAGGCTTTCATGGACGTATAGTTGTTTTTTTTGTATGGTTAAGACCTGCGCCGGCGTTAATGAAGGGTCAGAAGTACAATGAACATAATCAGTATCATTATCGGTGGACTGCTGGCTGTATTGACGCTGGCGTTCACGGTGTTGCTGGCGTCTGCCATTGTTTTCAATCTGAATGCCGGTAAAAAATACCGCAAATCCCTGGCCAACAGTGTCGATCAACTTCGACTCAGCAAAATGCTCTCCGCGCTGGGCATTGACGTGGATACCTATGTGCACACCGAGCGCATCGTTGACATCCAGCAACACATGGATCGCTGTTCCGCGTGTGATAACGTGGAAAAATGCGATGATCAGATTTCCACCGGCCAGCTCGATGCTGCCGACATAGGCTTCTGCAATAACGAGCAATCCCTGCAGGAGATTGCCAGGAAAAACAGCCAGCCCGGCTGACGCCGCACGCCGATACTGCCGGCCCCACGCTGCAGCAGTATCCCGATAGTTTTAAACCGGCCTGTACTCATAAGTAAAAATTGTATGAAACATCAGCTCACCGAGATAAAAAAACAAATTGAAAAATTTCCCGAACAGCAACAGGAGCAGTTCGCACTGGCCTGGATCAGGGAAAACGCGGAACGCTACCGGCGGGACTGGCAGAAAAGAATATTCACCGAAACGGCGCTGGCCAAGCGTTGTGAGGATTGCCCGTTAGTCCACGATCATTCGACATTTTCCTGTATTATTCACAAAAGATGGGTGAGCCTGTTAAGAAAATATGCGGCCGGGGAAATCAACTCCGATAGGAATGGCACTAAGTTAAGGCGGCTTTTCCTCTGAAGGGCCGAATTTATTCGGCCATTAGCTGTTGGCGGCTACCCACATAGTGGCTATATCCGGGATGATAGATGGTATGGCAACGTGGTTGGTCGAATGAATTC
>Ga0193947_1000045_pt1 | contig 23575 bp, 19 predicted proteins | sample FRT_01_MG_FD_161267 | JGI IMG/M metagenome (GOLD analysis project Ga0193947, IMG submission 161267) | Sediment microbial communities from the Broadkill River, Lewes, Delaware, United States - FRT_0-1_MG | ecosystem: Environmental > Aquatic > Freshwater > River > Sediment | place: USA: Delaware... | reverse complement strand
CGGCCGCATGAAATCAAGGATTCGGGCATACGCCTACAGCGAGCAGCCGGGATGGGACGAGGCTGGCGTGAAGCCCTTCGACGGCGACGCGTTGATGCGGGTCGCCGGCTGGAAGATCGTCACGGACGGTTCGAACCAGGGTTTCACGGGCCGCCAGCGCGAGCCCTATTACACGCGGGATTCGGTCGGGATCTTCTACGTCGAACCCGAAGCATTGCGCGAGATGGCGATCGACAGGACAAAAAGGGGCTGGCCGCTATCGATGCACGGCAATGGCGACGCCGCAATCGACAGCATCCTGGACGCCGCCGAAGCAGCCCGGGACGAGGGCGTCGACGTGAGCGCGCTGCGCTGCCGCATCGAACATTGCTCGATCCTGCACGATGAGCAGATCGCACGCATGAAAGCACTGGGGATGGTGCCGAGTTTCCTGATCAACCACGTGCACTACTGGGGACACGTGATGCGCGACCAGGTGTTCGGCCCCGAGAAAGTGCAGCTGTTGGATCGTTGCCGCGCGGTCGAGGATGCAGGCCTGGACTGGGTGATGCACACGGACGCACCCGTGTCGCCGCTGGGCTCCCTGCACAAGATCCGCGTTGCTGTCGCCCGCGACCTCTGGAAAGAGCCCGACACGATCCTGGCCCCCGATGAGCGAGTCAGTGTCGAAACGGCAATCCAGGCGGTTACGCGCAATGCCGCTCGGGCCTGTCACTCGGAAGACGAGATCGGCAGCCTCGAGCCGGGCAAGCTGGCCGACCTCGTGATCCTGGAAGACGATCCTCGTGCCGTGGCGCCCACCGCGATTTCGGATATTCGTGTCAGCGAGACGTGGATGGACGGTCAGCGCGTTTTTGAGTCCTGATCATCCCGCCCTTTCGGGTCACTGTCACCCAAATCATCAGGTAAATTCCCAGATTGACAAGCCGCATCGCTCTACTAGTATTTTCTGTACCAGATAGCGATAACCAACCCGGCAAGGGGAATGGCATGAAAGCGACGGCACGATACACGACAATAGCCTTGATATTATTTGCACTCGTAGCGATCGTGAACGGAAACATAGCGGTCGCGGCCGGAAACTCGAAAGTCCGGGTAATGACCCAGAATCAATATCTCGGCGCGGACCTGACACCTATCATCGCTGCCGGGGACCCGCTCGAATTCAACGCGGCGGTTATTGTCGCGCTCGGCGAGGTCGCTGCGAACAACTATCCCGAGCGTGTGCAGTCACTCGCGGCGACGATAGCCGAGCGCAGTCCGCATCTCGTGGGTCTGCAGGAAATGTTTGCATTCGGCTGCACGCCCGTGAGTTTCACGATTCCAGACCCTTGCGGGTCGTTCGGGCCGGCATTCAATGACCATGCGGCGGCGACCGTCGCGGCGCTCCAGGGTATGGGAGCCGACTACACCGCGGTGGCGACGGTGAAAAATCTCAGCCTCGATTTCGTGTTCCCTGGGCCGACCTCCGTTTTCAACGTGCCCGGACTCCCCGTATTTCTCGATGCGGATCTGCTGCCAGACATGTTTGTCACGGTCGTCGACCGGGACGTGATACTCGCGCGCGGCGACGTGGCGGCTACGCCGGTGTCGTTTGCATGCTTGAAACCTTCTGTTGACGGGTGCAATTACGTCAGCGTTGCAGAAACCAGCGTCGGGGGCGAGACCATCTTTATCGAACGCGGATTCGTCGCCGTGGACGCGATGATCAAAGGTGATGCATTTCGCTTCGTCAACACGCACCTCGAAGTCCGGTTCCCCGACCCGAGCGATCCGCTGTCCATGGGCCTGCAGGCGCTACAATCGACGGAACTCCTGATGGCGCTGACCGCGAACCCGGAACCGGCGGGCAGCCGCGTCGTTCTGGTCGGTGACTTCAATTCGGATCCGGGCGATGTGCCGCCTGCCCCGTTCCTGACGCCGTATATGCAGATCGTCAGTGGCAAGGCCATTGACAACACACCGATATCGATGCCGTACAGCGATACCTGGCTATTACGGCCGCAGGACGAGCCGGGGCTGACCTGTTGCGAAGACGGCGGCTTGTTGAACGCAACCTCTGAGCATACTCGACGCGTCGATATTATTTTTTCGAAGGCAGCGCCGGATAAAGTGAATGCGTCCAGGGTGCTTAACACGTCAGCCGATGACAAGACGCCGTCCGGTCTGTGGCCTTCGGACCACGCTACCGTCGATGCGATGCTGAAGTTCCTGGATCGCTAGGCGGAGAAAAGGGGATTCGGGGTCGGACCTCGGTAAGTTCTTGGGCCTTAAAGAATATCTCGGTCAAAAGGCCTCGATAACAGCCTAAAACCGTCATTAATCCCCCTGAAAGTGCCGTTATTCAGGAATCACGTTCAGTCGATGCGTTCCCTAACGCGCGATTTTTAACCCCAAAAAGCCGCATGGAGCGCAGAAAAAGGGGCATATTTCAGGCCTGATTTGTTTTGAAAACAATGATTTGGCTTGGTCCGACCCCGAAATTGCCCTTGGTCCGACCCCGAAATTGTCGCGACCGGTCGCCGTCATCAAGGAGATTGTCGACTGGCTCGACGGAGAGCTGCACCTCTCGGGCAAGCTTGCCGACCCCGGGGTGCCGGATCAGGATCCTCATAGTGGTATTTTCCACGAGGCGGGGCCTATAGGGTCGCCACCGATGCGTTGGTATGATGCGCTCTCAGCCGGTTGTCGCGCGCGTACCGCAGCGGCGCGACGCCCGGAAATCCAGCCCCGCCCAAGGCCCCACTCCGATGGTTTGGACCCTGAGTAACAGACTGCTTTTTACAGCCATCTTTATCTCGGGTGCTTCCGCCCTGGTCTACCAGCTGATCTGGGTCCGGTTGCTGGGCCTCGTGTTCGGGGTCAGCAGTTTCGCCGTCGCCACGGTGGTCGCGGTATTCCTGCTGGGCCTTGGCCTGGGGAGCTATTTCTTCGGCCGCTGGTCGGAGCGTGCCCGTGACCCGCTGCGCATCTACCTGTACGTGGAACTGGGGATTGCCGCGACGTCGCTCATCGCCTACCTGGTGATCGAGACCGTGCCGGTCTACCGCTATCTCTATGAGTACGCCTACAACAACCTCGGCTTCTACGGCCTTTCGGTTGCCCGACTGTTGCTGTCGACGCTCGTGCTGCTACCCCCGGTGTTCCTCATCGGCGGCACCATGCCGCTGCTCGCCAAGTACTTTCTCCGCGACCGTGACAACCTGGGTTCCAGCTTCAGCAGAATCTACTATCTCAACACCCTCGGGGCCTGTGCCGGCGCGCTGCTGACCGGCTTTGTGTTCGTGCGTTACTTCGGCGTGATCGGCACCCTGATGATTGCCGTCGGCGGCAACCTGCTGGTCGCCCTGATCATTGCGCTGACCAAGCGAGGTACAGGCGCCGTGCGTCCCGCGACAGGCAACAGGCCGCCATACTCTTACATGCTGATCTTCCTGTTTCTCACCGGCTTCATCAGCCTGGGATACGAGATGCTGTGGGTGCGCATTCTCTCGACCTACGGGCTGTCGACCTCGCAGGCCTTCGCGCTCATCCTGGCGGGGTTCCTGCTGGGCTTCTCGGTCGGGGCGTGGGTCGTGGCGCGAAAGGTGGACCGCCACCGCGATCTCGAGGCCTGGTTCAGCGCCGTGTCCATCGTCACGGCCTTCAGCGGCGCGGTCGTGCTGCTGTTGTTCCGGCAGTTCGAGGCGCTCACGATTCTTCTCGCGGACGCCACGCCGCTGAGCCAGCTGACGCTCGGCCTGGCCCTGGCGTTCACCGTGTCATTCATCCCGGCCGTGTTCATGGGAATCCTGTTCCCGCTCGGCGTGCGCATCTATGCGCAGGATATCGACCGGATCGGAGCCAAGGCCGGCAACACGTTTTTTTCAAATACACTCGGTTGCGTGCTGGGCAGCCTGCTGACGGGGTTTGTGCTGATCCCCTTCGTTGGGATGTGGAACACCACGCTGCTCCTCATCAACCTCAGCTTGCTGATCGCGGTGGCATTCCTGTTGCGGGGGCGCCGCCCCGCCCGGGCACAATGGGTCTCGCTGGTCGTCGTCGCGGCCGTCGCGAACCTGCTGGTGTTCACGGACAGCAAGACATTCCACGCCGAATTGAAGGGCCTCGACATGCGCACGGCGGCCGGGGGCTTCGACATCATCTACTATGCCGAGGGCTTGTCCGGGACCGTCACTGCCGTCGAACGGGGCAACTATCGCGGATTGTTCGTCGATGGCCAGAACGTCTCCGGAACGGATCCGGTGCTGCTCGCCGACTCGAAGATGCTCGCCCACGTGCCGTTGCTGCTCGCCGAGGACCCGGAAGTCGCACTGACGGTGGGCTACGGCACCGGAACCACCTCGGGGAGCATGCTGCTGCACGATGTCGACGTCCATGCGGTCGAGATCGAGAAGAAGATCATCGAGGCGGCGCCGCTGTTCAAAGGGGTCAACTACGCGTCCTATGCCGACGCCGATCTTGATATCGTGCTGGACGATGCCCGCAACTACATCGCCACCACGGACGAAGAGTTCTCGGTCATCGTTACGGATGTGACCAACCTGAAGTACAAGCGCAACCCCTACCTCTACACCCGGGAATACTTCGAGATTATGCGTGACGCGCTGAGCGCGGACGGCGTTGCCGCCGCATGGCTCCCGGTCGGCGGCCTTTCCTTCAACGACCTGCGCATCCTGATTGCCACGTTCGACAGTGTCTTCCCGCACACCACCGCCTGGTATTTCACGCAATTCCCGACCCATTTCATCATCCTCGTGGGTACTCCGGAGCCGACGCTGGTGAACCTGGGGGAACTGAGGGAAGAAATGGCCAAGGTCGAGCGCGACCTGCGCAGCCTCAACGTCGACAATGTCTATGAGCTCGCCAGCATGCTGTTGCTGGGCGAGAGCGACATCGACTCACTGGTCGACGACGCGCCGATCCACACGGACAACCGCCCGATTCTCGAGTACTCCGACATGGACCTGTACAATGTCACGGACGTTGCGCCCAACCTTGGCCGGCTCCTCGAGTTCCAGCAGGAGGATCTGCTCGCTTACTTCGACGGGGACGAGCAACAGATCGAAGAGCTCGAGGCGCATTTCGACCTGTATACCGGTCATTACCTCGACTACGTCCGGTTTTACGAACAGCAGCACGACAATAAGAAATTTGGGGGACAGTGACTTTAATTGTCAGGCGTGAAGTACCTGGCAGCTAAAGTCACTGTCCCCAATCCATTAGCTTAACTTTGCCGCCGGGCTTGCGGTTCCGACCGTATAAGCACTCGCCAGTGCCCTGTTGCCAGGGTTCGGAGGTAGACCAGTCAATGGGGAATTCTCCCGATTCTCCCGACCCCTCTGTCGGTATAGCGTTTCGGCAAACTGAGGGAGACTGCGACCATGAAACGCGCACCCGCTTTTCTGATACCACTAACGCTTCTATTCCTTGGCTGCCAGGGGCCGAGCGAAGAAGCCACCGCCGTCGTCCAGGATGCTACGGACGCCGACGTTCCCACAATGAGCGATGCCGCGATCGATGTACTCGTTACGCGCTCCTATCCGTACGTCGCGATGTACAACGTCAACAACAAGTTTGCGGCCGCCCAGGGCGGCTGGAACACCTGCGTCGCGGATACGAAGCTCAAGGACCACACGATGCGTGACATCGCGCGGCCGAACAACGACACGCTTTACACATCCTGCCTGCTCGACCTGACGAACGACGCGATCATCATCAACATACCGGCGTTCGATTCGTCCTACGCGTCACTGATGGTCACCGGTTACGACCACTACGTGAACATCCCGCTGGCGTCCCGCCGCGGCGATTTTCGCGAACCTGAAACCATGCTGTTTTACACTGAACGCACACCGGGATACGACGGGGAACCGGTCGATGGCGTCGACTACATTTTCGAAGCCACCGGCGACTTCATATCCGCCGTATTCCGCGTCATGCCGCACGCGACAGAGCCCGAACGGTTCGAGCGCATCGTCGCGGCAAAGCAGACCATCGAGCCGGTCACGCTGGCTGAGTTCCAGGGTCGAGACACGATGCCGGTGCAGCCTGCGAACTCCCCGCCAGTCGGCCAGACAGATCTCGACGTATTCGAGAACAACCTGCTCGAGGTCATACAGTTCGTGTTCAATCACACGACCTTTGACCCCGACAACGCCATGGACCAGGGCGTGCTGGCTGCGTACGCACCGCTGGGCATCGCCCCGGGTCAGGCCTGGGATCCATCGAAGGCTGACGCGATCGATGGAGCGCGGGTTCGTGCCGCAGCGGAGCGCATCCAGCGTAAGTGGCTTGGCAGCCTCACGGATACCGGCACGATGAACAAGCTGCAGCCGAGGATCTTCCAGCCCAAGGGGGAAACCGATCTCGAGGCCGTGCTTGCCGTATCGATCATCGGGCCGATCGGCATCCCCCAGGAAGAGGCCATCTATCCGCAAGTGGCGACCGCCGACGGCGAACAGATGAATGCGATGCACGACTACGTGATTCACATGGATGCGGACGAAATGCCGCCCGCCGGGGCCTTCTGGTCGTTAACGCTTTACGACCTCGACCAGGGTTTCTTCATCCCGAACGACCGCAAGAAGTACAGTGTCGGCGAGAATGGCGGCATGAAGCTCGACGAAGAGGGCGGCATCGACATCTACATCGCCGCGGAGAAACTTGAAGGCGTGCCGGACGAAAACTGGTTGCCGATCGAGCGCAAGGACCTCGATCTGAGCCCGCAGCTGCGGCTCTATGTCCCGGACCTCGAGAAATACAAGACCTGGAAGCCACCGGTGGCCGAGAGGCTGTAGCCGACTTCCACGGCAGAGGGCATTCAAAAGGGCACGTACGGAGCATGCCCGCGGGAAATTATATTCCGCTTGACACAACGACCAAGAATCTCCTGGAGGGATCGGATATGAACACAGTTATACGACTCGGGACACTGTTTGGTGCACTTGTTTTTCTCGGGCTATCGTCGCCAGTCCTGGCTGAAGAGTCGATGGCCAGGTTGTCGGACAAGGACGTAAAGGAGCTGGCCAAGACCATCGCGAAGCAACACAACTCGTTCGAGCGGGCGCTCGACTCGAAGTTCAAGCGCAGCATACTCCGCGGCCCGAGCGGGGAGATCCAGGTGAGTTACTACCTCGAGGACCTGGGCGAGTCGATCGAACAACTGGGTAAGCGGTTTACCGGCAGCTACTCGGCCAGCGCGGAAGCGACCGAGACATTGAAGCGCGCCGATTTCATGAACTCCTATGTACGAAACAATCCCCAGATGAAAGGTGCGAACGAATGGGACGTATTCGGATCCAGTCTCCAGCAGCTTGCGCGCGCTTACGGCACGAGTTTTCCGCTGCCTGACGACGCGGTGATCCGGCGCATTGGTGACGGGGAACTCGAAGACGCGGCGACTGCAATCAGCAAGTTCGCAAAGGACATGAAGAAGCCGGTGCGCAAGTACGCTAAAGGAACCGATGAACTGAAGGCCGCGGCCAAGGGCCTTGACGACGAATTGTCGTCGCTCGCTGACCAGAGCCGGACGCTGGCATCGCGCATCCGTAGCGGCAAGCCGGCGTCTGCTGAAGCCAGACAGATGATGGACGCCGTGGGCCGCATCGAGGCACTGCTCGAAACGGCGGGCATGCCCGACGAAGTCGACACCGCCTGGCAGGAAGGCTCGAAGAGTATTAGCAAGGTCAAACAGGCATTCGCGCTATAGTTTGCGAAACCGAAAAGGGGACAGTGACCTGAGGTGCCTGGCACCAAAAGTCACTTTCCCCGATGACCAGGGTTGTACCGATGACGCGGCTATCGAATTTTCTGCTCGCCCCGATGTGCGTGGGCCTGATAGCCGTTGCGGTATCCGTCCCCGCGCGGGCGCAGGAATCCCTCGATTCGGTGCGGCGCACAGACCTTAACGACTATGCGCTCGGCGTCGCGATGTCGATATCCGACAATCCGTTTGTCGGCGCCGATAGGTCGACCATCGTCTTTCCGTACCTGACCGCGCTGCAGAATCCGGCGTTCAACAAGGACTGGTTCCTCATTCGCGACGGCGATATCGGCGTTCGCTACGTTACCGACAACGAATGGGAGTTCGGCATCGTCACACGGGTGCGGACCCTGGGCCTCGGCAGCAGCGACAACGACGAAGTGGCAGGTCTCCTGGAGCGGCAGTGGACGCTGGAGTCGGCGCCGATGATCGGCTGGCGACGCTTGCCCGTCCACGTGGGGTTCAAGGCCTACTGGGAAATGCTGGACCGCCACGATGGCGGCACGGCCGAGCTTGCGTTCTCCCTGCCGCGGCAGTTTGACTGGGGGTACGTGGTCCCGTCTGTCGAATTCCGATACCTGAGCGACAAGTACGCGGATTACTACTACGGCGTGCAGCCCCAGGAGTCCAACCCCACGCGTCCGGAGTACGAACCCGGGTCGGCCGTCAACCCGTACGTGGCGGTTCGTGTCGGCTACCGGCTGAACTCGCGATGGATGCTCACCGGCAAAGTCGGACTCGAGTTTCTCGATGCGACGATCAAGGATAGCCCGATCGTTGCAAAGGAACGGCTTTGGTCGACTACGATCGGCGTTGCCTACAATGCCAACGTGTTTCGCGCGAGGGACTATGATCCGGCCTTCGGCGTGCCGAGTTCTCTCGAAGTACGGATCGGAGCATTCAGTAACACTGTCGATAGCAGCGTACAGCGTTTCGCTGAAGACGGTCGTCCCGGCGACGCCGTCGACATCGAGGCGGTGCTAGGCGTGCCCGAACGAGATACGACGCTGCAGGCCGATGTGATCATGCGTTTCGCGTTCTACCACCGGTTCGAAGCCAGCTACTTTGAGTTCCTGCGCCGCTCGTCCACCGTACTGGAGCGCGACGTGGTCATTGGCGACGAGATCTTTCTGGCCGGCACGGAGGTCGACACCTCCCAGGATTCGCAGACGCTGCAATTCATGTACGGCTATTCGTTGTGGCGGGACGCGCAGAAAGAGCTGGGCGTCTCGGCCGGCGTGCATTACACACGCTCCGACCTCATCCTGTTCGCCGAGGAGACCCGCCAGGAAGTTCGGGTGGAGACCGAGGTTCCGCTGCCGACCATCGGCGCTTTCGCCAGCGTCATGCTGCCCAATGACTGGTCCGTGCACGGCGAGGCTCGCGCCTTTGCGCTCGAGTTCGATCGCTACGAGGGCAGCATGGGATTCTATTCGTTACGCCTGGAGCGCGATTTCGGCAAACATTTTGCGGCGGGCATCGGTTTCAATTACTACTCGACCCGCCTGGAGAGCCAGGAGCCGTCGCTTCGTGGCGTTTACAAGGCAACGCGCTACGGCCCGCTCTTCTATATCGGAGTGCAGTTCTGAATTACGGATTCTTCGATATTGGGCCGATCTGGACACCTCGGTCCCGCAAGGTCAGTCACTGCGCCTGCCGATGACCCTACGGAGCGGGGGGCGATTACGTATTGTCTCGCCGTAGTTGCTACGGTTATATGGAAAAAATCAAGAATATCCGGCCCAACCGAGCCACAAAACAGGTATCAACGCCGACATGGAGGGGAATCTGATGGGTTCTCTGTGCGTACAGTTTAATAAACAAGTTCATGCTGAATTCGTTGCGCGGCGCATTCCAGCCTCGCTATTCGCTCTCGTGGCTCTGTTTCTCGTGGCGCCTTCATCCGCACAGGAACTGGTCAACATGGCACCGGACCCGGATGCGGAGTATTCGCCGTATCTCCAGGAGGACTATCCCAACCAGGTCCTCTTCGGCGACACGCACCTGCATACGGCCTATTCCGCGGATGCGGGGCTCGTCGGGGCCATTACGACGCCGGACGATGCCTATCGATTTGCCAAGGGCGAAGTCGTGACCTCGTCACACGGCGTGAGGGCGCGGCTGGGCAGGCCGCTCGACTTTCTCGTGGTCGCCGACCATGCAGAGAATCTGGGCCTTACGATTGCTATTGGAGAGGACAGCCCGATCCTCAAGTCCAGCGAGTGGGGCCGGGGCCTGATCGAGACCTACGGCGACGGTGGTGCGGAGGGCCAGGCGAAGGCGTATCTCTACTGGGCCCAGGCATTCTCCTTTTCGGACGAGGGGGATCCGTTGGCGGGCACGGGCCTGGATCGCACCATGTGGGCGCGCATGACCGAGGCAGCGGAGCGCCATAACAACCCCGGCGCGTTCACCGCGCTGATCGGCTACGAGTGGACAGCCGGTCCCCAGGGCAACAATCTGCACCGGAACATCATCTTTCGCGACGGCAAGGAGAAGGCGGATCAGGTTGTGCCGTTCGGTTCTTACGACAGCGAAGACCCGGAAGATCTATGGGCATGGATGGAACGGTATGAAGCCTCGACCGGCGGCAAGCTCCTCGCAATCCCCCACAACGGCAATCTCTCCAACGGCCTGATGTTCGACGACGTGACGATGTCGGGTAAACCACTCACTGCAGATTATGCCGAGCGTCGCATGACCTGGGAGCCTGTCTATGAGATTACCCAGATCAAGGGTGACGGCGAGGCTCATCCATTGCTCTCACCGAATGACGAGTTTGCGGACTACGGCACCTGGGACAAGGGCAGTTTCGGGCCCGAGCCCAAGACGCCCGAAATGCTGCCAAGGGAGTATGCGCGTGAAGCCTTCAAGCGCGGCATGGCGTACGAAGCCCGGCTGGGCGTGAATCCGTTCAAGTTCGGCGTGGTCGGATCGACAGACTCTCACACCGGCTTGTCGACGGCGGAGGAGGACAATTTCTTCGGCAAAGTCGCAATGGTCGAGCCCACGGACGATCCGGTGCGCTTCGATGAGGCGATTACGGGACGCTTCACACCCGATGATCCGACAGACGACATCGTCCACGCCCAGGGGCTGGCATCGGGACTGGCCGCAGCGTGGGCGCGGGAGAATACGCGCGAGGCGATCTGGGATGCTCTCAAACGCAAGGAGGTGTATGCGACGACGGGCTCGCGTATCCGGGTCCGCGTATTCGCTGGCCCGAGATTCGAAGAAAGCGACCTCGTGCGTTCCGATTTCGCCGCGTATGGCTATGCTAACGGGGTACCGATGGGTGGCGATCTCACGCGCTTCAGCGATGGTGAGAGCCTGTCGCTCGTAATCCGCGCCCTGCGCGATCCCGACGGGGCAAACCTCGATCGGCTGCAGGTCATCAAGGGCTGGGTCGACGCGGACGGCAAGACTCATGAGCGTGTCCTTGATGTCGCCTGTTCGGACGGACGTGCGATCGTTGACGGCCGCTGTGACCGCGAGGTAGGTAGCACGGTAGACGTCGAGAATGCCAGCTTTACCAATGCGATCGGGCAGGCGATCCTGTCTGCGCACTGGGAGGATCCGGACTTCGATCGATCACAGCGTGCTTTTTATTACGTCCGCGTCATCGAGATCCCGACACCGAACTGGACGACCTACGACGCCGCATTCTTCGGCATCGACCGGCCTGAAGGGATCGAACCAGAACAACAGGAGCGGGCTTATACGTCACCGATCTGGTATACGCCGTAGCAGGACCCGTCCGGTCTTGCCCGTCGCTCTCGCCGCCGCAGTATTGATCTTTGCGGCGCTGGCCGCGCATTCCGTGGCTGCGCAGGAGCTGACGCCGCGCGCCTACTGGCCGGCGCCCAAAGGCACCAAGGTCCTCGTTATCGGGTATTCCAAGGCCGAGGGCGATGTGCTCTTCGACCCGTCCATACCCCTTTACGGTGTCGACTCGGAGCTGAACGCCGGGCTGCTCGCCTACGCGCAAACCCTGAGCCTCTGGGGGCGCACCTCCAACCTGATTGTAGAGCTGCCCTACGTGTGGGGAGAAACACGGGGACTCGTAGGAGATACACCAGAAAGCAAGAAGTACTCCGGCTTCACTGACCTGGGTGTAACGCTGTCCGTCAATTTGATGGGCGCACCGTCAATGACCGTCGAGGAGTTCCTGACCTTTCGTGCCGATCCCCAGCCGATTCTCGGAGCGAGCCTGAAGGTAGTAGCCCCTACCGGCGAGTACGAGGAAACCCGGCTCATTAATGAGGGTGCCAATCGCTGGGCCCTGAAAGGAGAGCTTGGCTACACCCTGCCACTGTCAACCAAATGGTTGCTCGATTTCGAGGCAGGCGCCCTGTTTTTCGGCGACGACGACGAGTTCGTAGCAGGGAAGAAGGAGCAGGAGCCGATCTACTCCGCGCAACTGCACGTCATACGGCGATTCAGTCCCGGATTCTGGGCGTCGCTGAATTTCAATTATTACACCGGTGGACGCCAGACCATCGACGGGGTCCAGCTCGGCGATACGCAACGCAATTCGCGCTTGGGCGCGACATTCGTTTTTCCGGTGGCGCAGGGCCATGCCATCAAGGTTGGCTACGCCGTCGGTTGGCTCACCCGGTTCGGCGCCGATTTTGACCAGTTCCTGGTTACCTACTCGCGCGTGTTGAACTAGGTCACGGTTGCAGCAGGCAGTGGCGACCCCGGACGGTGAACAGGTGCCGGGGCAGCCAGCAGGTTCTGCCGCTGATCTTACGTCACATCGCCTGGTTTTAGTGTCCTTTGCGGTCGTAGGCGCCGAACAATTCGGGATCGAGGCCCTTGCGGTCGAACACGCCCTTCAGGGCGATGTTGGCGATTTGCGGGCCGTCGTCGGTCATTGTCACCCAGGTAACATGATCGACATTGCCGGGGCCATCAACGTGGAACGATGCACCGGACGGCCCCATCGTGATGTACTCGTGACCATCGATTAAATCGTAGTCGTAGTAGTGCAAATGGCCTGCGAAGAAGGTGTGTTTTCTATCCTTGAGCACCGCCTGGATCGCCTTGAAGCTGTCGGACGGATTCTCCCAGGCGGGTTCATGCAGGAACAGGAAGGTCCAGCGCGCATCGGGGTTCTTCGCGATTGCATCTTCGACGAAGGCGACTTGCGCGGCGTCGAACTCGACCGGCTGTGACAGGCCGGCGACAACGGCTTCGTCTGCCATGAACTCGGCCAGCATTTCCTGCGCACGTTCCGGGTCTTCGACCTGCAGCCGGTTATAGAGCTCAAGATCCTCTCTGATGCCTTCCGGCGCTTCGCGCGGCGGATCCTCGCTGTCGAGCACCAGGAACAGGGTGTCTCCATAGACGAAGCTGTAGCGAGTCGCACCAAAACGGTCGCGCCAGACCTGCTGTGCCGTCTTGTTCGCGATGTCGTGGTTTCCGGGCGTGCGGAAGAACGGAAATTCCAGGGTCGCCAACATTGCATCGACTTCGTCCCATTCGGCGTTCAGTTCCGCCGGGTCGTCGCTGTAGCCCTCGATCATGTCGCCGACATTAATGACGAACTCGGGTTGAAGAAGATTGAGCTGGCCCATCGCAAGTTCGAATGTGCCCTGGACGTTGTGGCCCCCGGACCGGTCGCCGATGATGGCGAACTGGAAACTCTCCGAGCCGTCGTTGAATTCCTGCGATGTCCAGGGCTTCGCGCCGGGCAGTGCCTTGGCGTCGTAGCTGAATTCGCCGGCAATGCTCGAGGCGCCTACCGATAGTGCAAAGAGTGCGGCCAGCGCGATTCCGCCGGCAGCTCTTTTGTTAAGAATGATCATTTTGTATCCTCTGGAGTATCTTGTGAGGAAGACGTTCGTCGGGCGGAAGGTCATTGAAACGGACCTCAGGACGGACGAATAACTCTAAGACCCTACGCCGTCCAGCGGTTTCCTGAAATTGTGGGAAACCGAGGCGAATCGTCAGCTTCCCAAACGGAGCCGCCGGGATTGCCATCCGCAGCACCGCTCGATCTTCCAGATCCTGTGACACTCGTTGTAAGGTAAGCTACCGATTCCGAGTCGATCGGCGCCAGACGGCAGGTAATTTGTGAAATCCTCAGCTCTCCGCGTTTCCCTGCTGTTGCTATTCCTGCAGTGCGCCCTCAGCGCACCCGCGTTCGCACAGGCAAGAGTCAGCGTCGGTGGCGTCGAGCTGGATTCGGAGGCCGGCGTATCCGCCGTGCTCGGAGATGTCGACGATAACCTCGAGGAAACAGTCGATGAAGACGGGGAGGGCAAACAACGCAGCTGGGAGCCCGTCGTCGCGCCACTGCCGTCGCGTAACCCCGTTTTCGGCTGGATGATCAGCGTGCCGGCCATGCTGATGTACAAGCCGTCGTTCGCCACGCCGGACGACCAGGTGTGGATATCGGGCCTGTTCGGCTTTTACGCGGAGAACGAGAGCTGGGGCGCGGGTCTCTTGCAGCGCATGAGTTTCGGCGGTGACCGGTGGCGCGTGATGGGCGCACTGTTCCATGCTGAAATGAACTACGACTACTTCGGCATTGGCGGCGAGGGTGGCCCGTCGATCGTGCTGGACCAGGACATGGACCTGGCGCTGGTGGAGGGATTGCGGCGGATCGCCCCCAATCTGTACCTGGGACTGCGGGCCACGTACGCGGAGACCGAGCTCGGCCCGCAAGTGCCGGACATCAGCCTGCCGCCGGAGTTCGACCCCGATCTTCTGAGGGTGGATTTGACGCTCGCGACGATTGCACCGCGGCTGCAGTACGACACGCGCGACAATGAGTTCTATCCCCGTTCCGGCTTCCTGGTCGACGCGACCGCCGCGCTAAGCCGTGACGCGATCGGCGCCGATGTTGACTACGAGCGCTACGATGCGTCGATGAACCACTACCTGCCCATTGGCAACAACGGTGTGGTCGCCAGCCGGATTGCCACGCAGTACACCTCGCAGGATACGCCGTTCTTCCTCTATCCCGCCTTCGGCCGGGACGCCGACCTGCGCGGTTACCAGATGGGCTCCTACCGCGATCGCTTCCTGGTAGCGGCGCAGGCCGAGTACCGACATCGCTTCACCGAGCGTATCGGTGCCGCTGCCTTCGGCGGAGTCGGCAGCGTCGCGCCGGATTTCGCAGGCTGGGAAAAAACCTTGTGGTCGGTCGGCGCCGGTTTCCGTTTCGTGCTCGCGCCGAAGAACGACATCAGCCTGCGTGTGGATATCGCTCGCGGGCGCGACGAGACGGTTTACTACGTCGGCATCGGCGAGGCGTTCTGAGAAACAATCGGATCAATCGGGGACAGTGACCTTAAGTACCGGTCGAAGGAGGACTAACATTCCGACCGACCTCTTTACAGATGGAGTCGTCACAGGGGGCTGGTCACTGCCGCTACATGATCTGTCTAGCGCTTTTCGCTCAAACAGTTGTTTCATCGACTAAGCATTGAGATACTGCTTCATTAGAACATTAGAATAATAAGATGGTTATGCAGCGAATGCCCTTGTTCCAGAAGTTGCAAAATCAACCGTTCAATGACTAAACCCTGAGGAGACCGGATTTCATGTTCACCATCAATCCATTCGCCGAGCTTTCCGGGCTCATCCCGCCGATCGCGATGCAGGTTTACGTGATCCTGATGGCGATCCTGGTCGCGGGCGGAACGCTGCTGGATACGCTCCACAAGAAGAGCGCGCAGTACTTCTTCGAGAATTCGGAAAAGCAGAAGAAAATGGCCAGCCGGGAGGTTTCGGGTGGCGAAAAGGTCGGCATCGCTGTCAAGACGGTGGCGGTCGACGTGCTGACCTCGGCTGAATTCTGCAACCAGAAGCGCAGGGTCGCTCATCTGCTCACGATGTACGGCTTCATCCTGTTTGTCGTCAGCACGGCCGTGATGATCTTCGGCTATGCCGACTCGGCCAGCGCAGCAGCCTGGCCGCTCCTTTGGCACCTCGGCGCGTTGATGGTGTGCGTGGGCGGTTACTGGTTCTGGTTCGTCATCCGCGTCGATGTCGCTGCAGAGGGCAACCCCTGGTACCGGGTGGTGAAGGCCGATCTGTTCATCCTGGCGCTGCTCGCGACCACCACGTTCGCGCTGCTCTGGTCCGTGTTCGGGGCAATTTTCTTCTTCGTCCTGTTCATCGCCGCCGCCACGGTGCTGTTCGGCACGGTGTTCTGGTCCAAGTTCGCGCACATGTTCTTCAAACCGGCCGCGGCTTTCCAGAAACGGGTGACCAAGGCCGATGGTTCGATGGAGAATCTGCCGGAAATACCCGATTTGTCGGATCCTGCGGTACATAAAAGGTATCCGGATATTCCGGAATACCTGGGCATAAACCCACCCAACATGGGCCTCGGCATCAAGCGCGAACGGCCGAACCATTACTGATTTTTTGAGAGAAGATTAAAAATGCCTACTTTCGTATACATGACCCGTTGTGACGGCTGTGGACACTGCGTTGATATCTGCCCTTCAGACATCATGCACATCGATCCGACCCTGCGGCGCGCCTACAACATCGAACCCAACATGTGCTGGGAGTGTTACTCCTGTGTCAAAGCCTGCCCCATGGACGCCATTGACGTTCGCGGCTACGCGGACTTCGCCCCGTTGGGACACTCGGTGCGAGTCAAGCGTGACGAGGAAAAGGGTGTCATCGCCTGGCGTATCAAGTCCCGCAACGGTGAAACCGACCTGAACCTGCTGGCGCCGATCACGACCAAACCCTGGGGCACGGCCATCCCGCAACTGAAGGACGAGACTGCGCCCACCCAGGAAGCGCGGGACAGCCAGTTACTGTTCAACGAGCCGAAGTATATCCGCATGGATGAAGGTGACATTCACACCCTGGAATCCAACGGGCTCAAGATGAAAGCAGGGGTGTACTACTAATGGCCTACAAAACGATCGTAGAAGACAACATCGACATCCTGGTCGCGGGTGCCGGCCTCGGCGGTACCGGCGCTGCTTTCGAAGCGCGCTACTGGGGTCAGGACAAGAAGATCGTAATCGCTGAAAAAGCGAACATAGACCGTTCCGGCGCCGTGGCGCAGGGTCTGTACGCGATCAACTGCTACATGGGAACCCGCTTCGGCGAGAACAACCCGGAAGACCACGTTCGCTATGCGCGAATCGACCTGATGGGCATGGTGCGCGAAGACCTCCTGTTCGACATGGCGCGTCACGTCGATTCGACGGTGCACCAGTTCGAGGAGTGGGGTTTGCCGATCATGCGTGATCCCAAGAGCGGCGCTTACCAGCGTGAGGGCCGCTGGCAGATCATGATCCACGGCGAATCCTACAAGCCGATCGTCGCCGAGGCGGCGAAAAAGTCGGCGGACAAGGTCTTCAACCGCATCTGCGTCACGCACCTGCTGATGGACGACGCCAGGGAAAACCGTGTCGCCGGCGCCGTCGGCTTCAACGTGCGTACCGGCAACTACCACGTATTCAAAGCCAAGACCGTTATCGTCGGCGCCGGTGGCGCCTCCAACATTTTCCGCCCGCGCTCGGTCGGTGAAGGTGCGGGCCGCGTCTGGTACGCCCCCTGGTCGTCGGGCTCGGCCTATGGGCTGCTGATCCAGGCCGGCGCGAAAATGACCCAGATGGAAAACCGGATCGTGCTGGCTCGATTCAAGGACGGCTACGGCCCGGTTGGCGCGTACTTCCTGCACCTGAAGACATACACCCAGAACGCGTACGGCGAAGAGTACGAGTCGAAGTGGTTCCCCGACCTGCAGAAAATGGTGGGCAAGGAGTACCTGGATCCGGAAGCTTCGCATTTGACGCACCGCCCGATCCCGACCTGTCTGCGTAACCATGCGCTGATCAACGAGGTCAATGCGGGGCGCGGGCCCATCCACATGGTGACCATGGAAGCCTTCCAGGATCCTCATCTCGAGGAGATCGGCTGGCACAACTTCCTCGGCATGACCGTTGGCCAGGCCGTATTGTGGGCGGCAACGGATGTCAATCCGAAGTACGAAAACCCGGAACTGACGACCTCCGAGCCCTACGTCATGGGTTCGCATGCGACCGGCAGCGGCGCCTGGTGCTCCGGCCCGGAAGACGTGTCTCCGCCCGAATATTTCTGGGGCTACAACCGCATGACCACGGTCGAGGGCCTGTTCGGTGCGGGCGACGCCGTCGGCGGCACACCCCATGCGTTTTCCTCGGGTTCGTTTACCGAGGGCCGCCTGGCGGCCAAGGCTGCCTGCAAGTACATCGACGACGGCAAGGCCGAGGGTATTCGCGTCTCGCAGGAGCAGATCGATCGCCGCAGGGCCGAGATCTACAAGCCGCTGGAACATTACAAGGTCTTCCGCAATGAAATCGTTGCCGGCACCGTCAACCCGAACTACATCAACCCGCGCCAGGGCCTGGATCGGCTGCAGAAGCTGATGGACGAGTACGGTGGCGGCGCCACGGTCAACTACATGACCAACGACAAGCTGTTGCACATCGGCCTGAAGAAACTGAAAACGATGGAAGAGGACCTCGACAAGATTGGCGCCGAGAACATTCACGAACTGCTGCGTGCATGGGAACTGAAGCATCGGGTTCTCACCTCCGAGTCGGTCCTGCAGCACACGCTGTTCCGCAAGGAAACCCGTTGGCCGGGTTACTACTACCGCGGTGATGCAATGAAGCTGGACGACGAGAACTGGCATGTGCTGACCGTTTCCCGTCGTGATCCCGAAACCGGCGAGTACACCATGGAGAAGGCTCCGCTTTATCACCTGGTGAGTGAAAAAGAGGAAGCAGCGTAGAAAAAGCGGGTGAACATTGTCGACCACAGCGACGAGGAGATACTGGAGGTTGCCCACCCGATGTGGGACGACCTGATCAAGTATTCCAACAAGGGCCAGTACGGGAAATTCATCAGGAATTTCTCCTATGACCTGCTGCTCGGCCTGAACGAAGTGGAGCTTGGAAAACAATTCAAACACGGTGTGCTGGCACGTAAACTGTCTCCAGAGTCGGATTACCTCGGCATCATCCGCCGCGGTGAGCACGTGACGGTTCTCTACCGCGTGAGGAGCACCGAAAAAGAAGGTGAATGGCTCGGGCGCCTGGTCCTGGGTTATGAAAAGGGTGAAATAAAGATATTTTCAGCTTCCATTTTCTAAAGCCATGAAAGACGTGATCGAAACCAACAAGTATGTTGAACTGACCTACGAGGTCATCGACCAGAAATCAGGCCAGATGCTGACCTCGGTCGAGTTTCCGCTGGGGTATGTCCACGGAGTCAACATGGTCCTGTCCCCCCAGGTCAGCGCCGAGTTGGAGGGCAGGTCCGCAGGCGAAACGATAGAAGTTCCCCTGGATTGCAACAAGATATTCGGGCCCAGGGATGAATCGCTCGTCATCACCGAGTACATCAGGAATGTTCCCGAGGAATATCGTGAAGTCGGCACCGCCATCCTGATGGAAAACGACAGGGGTGAAACGAAGACTTTTCTGGTCACCCGGAAGGATAGAAAGACCATCACGATCGATGGAAATAACCCACTGTGTGGCAGAGAGGTCATTTTCAAACTCGAAGTCCTGCTCGTCCGTGATGCAAGCGAAGAAGAGATTGCGGCCGGGGGGAAAGTCGAAGAAGGCCCGGACATCGAAACGGGGCCCAGTATTCACGAGGTTTTGCGCTAAACTGACGTCACGCGCGACATTCTTGGCAAGAGGTAAATAGTATGAGTGGACCACCCAAAAGCAGGCCCAAAGTTCCCGAAGGCAAAGCGCGTTTCGTGACAACCCGTCAGAAGGAACCCAACGAGAAGGGTTTTGTCGGGTACGAAACCACCTGGGAGCCGTTTCAGAAAGAGGTCCCGTACGCGACCCCGAAAAAGCCATAAGCTCCCCGGCGGCATGACCAGCTCATGCTGCTTCACCGGTGCGGTTTCGCGGGTCGGACCAAGATAAGCTGCGGATATGCAAAATGTTTTTAGTCGCAGGGCTGCGGAAAAAGCCCTATCAGGAATCCATGAAAAGGGGACAGTGACTTAAAGTGCCAGGCGTCCAGTTGCCTGGCACTTTAAGTCACTGTCCCGAATCTGAAGGCTACGCTGCCGAATTCAGGGCGGCAACAACGTGCTTCGGGTCGTTTCGTATCGCAATCAACAACGCAGCTGCCGGACCATCAGGTCGACGTCTTCCTTGTTCCCAATTGCGAAGGGTTCCAACCGATATGTGAAACAGGCGCGCAAATTTCTCCTGGGACAGACCGGTGCTCTTACGAATCTCCCGCACAATGTCCGACGTTACCTCAAAAGTGCGCGATGGCTTGCGATCGCCACGCACAATCTCGTCAGCCTGCGACGCGCTCTTGATCAGCTTTTCGAATAGTCTGTCGTCCATAGTTCTAATCTACTTCCAATGCCTGACAATCTCAGCCAGCTGTCGTCTCTGAGTCGGTGTCAAGTCATCAACGGAGCGGTGATCGTATGCCAGCAGGAGGATGATCTGATCGGTGGCCTTTCTGAAGTAATAGATCACGCGCATGCCGCCGCTCTTGCCGCCTTTTCGCCGTGAAACGCGCCAACGGAGCTTTCGACATCCAGCCGTGCCAACGATAACGTCGCCTGCCGTTGGGCAAATCAGAAGATGCTCCTGCATCCGTTGATAATCCTCATCATCAAGCAACCCGGTAACGAGTTCCGTGAATACCGGTGTCTCGATGAACGTGAGTTTCACCACAAATTCTACGTCATTGGCGTATATACGTCAATGACGTATGTTTGCCCTGAAAGCCAGGAACCTAAGTTGCCTCGCTCAGGACTTGGTGCAAATCCACGAATTGCGGATATGTGTCGAAATACTCAACTGAGGCCTGAGGGCTTTCTGAGTCTGCTCAGTTTTGCGTTCACTTTCTGGGTGGTCGATCACGAGAGGCTTCGCGAACGATCAGCACCCAAGCGAGTACGAACGCCGTCAATGCAATTATGACGAACCACTCCATGTCAGCTTTCCTCTAGATCGTCAAAGAGACGATACGCGATGCGGTTTAACTGGAAAATGCCGCTGCTGACAACTATAACAGCAACGGTGGAAGCAGCCACCAGGACCGGGTTTGCTTTCGTATACGATTGCGCCAACCAACCAAGCAAGGATGCATCAACCACGGCCAGGAGGCCGAACGGTACCTTTAGCCACCCGATTTCTTCCTTGATTCTGTCAACACTTGCCATTTCGCGGCACCCACTGCCTATTTCCCTCCAATATTGACGGGTTGACGATGGGTGGCTATCTCGAATTGCGGTCAATTCCTCAAGAAACTGCCCGGGCGACCCGGGGACAGCTTAGCTATTTCAACTCGCCGCAATCCCGCGAGTCGAAATAGGTAAACTGTCCCCGGAATTCCGGGTTACCGGCTGCATACGCTCAAGGGGCGCGCGAAGAACCGGTGGTCGATTTGGGTCAGTGGGAATTGGAGGTTGACCTTCGAGTTTAGAGACGGAAACGCGTATGTGTTGGACTACGAGGACTATCATTGATGGCTATGCATAATCCCCCGCACCCGGGCAAATTTATCCGGGAAACATATATTCAGCCGTTCGATATCAGTATCAGGTCGTTGGCTGAGAATCTGGGTGTTGCTGCCTCCACCTTGGCGCGTGTCGTCGCCGAGCGCAGTGCAGTGAGCCCCGAGATGGCGCTGCGTCTGTCGAAGGCGCTTGGTCGATCCCCTGAGAGCTGGCTGGCCATGCAAGATAATTATGACCTTTGGCAGGCCAGAAAATCGGCAGATTTGGCCAAGGTTCGAAAAATTCGGTTTGAAGCCACCGCTTAGAACTGCCGACCCCGGCTATCCTAATCGGATCCTTCGCGGCGCTGTCGTAACGGCGCAAATCACGTCCGCACTACATTTAGGCAGGGGCCGCCCAATCTCCTCTCTATGCCCCTTAAATTCGCTTGGAATCCAAGTACTCTCACATTTGTGCTCAACCAGACTTAGGTGAGACGTAACTCCCTGATTAGCGTGTGTAGTTCAATGGGAGTCTGCAAGCAAGATCAGGCGTGACGCTGCGACCCTGCGTCGACGCATAGCCCGTCTGCCTGAGCCGAACGAAGACGCAATTTGTGACCTCGCGGTTGGTCTGCCTGGTCACCTGGCAACCTCGCGCGACTGGCAATCACGCGATCAGTCGTGATCCTCGTGACACATCATGCATTCCATGTGCCCCTGCTGATTCCAGCGCCGTGCACGGTGTGTCTTGCTCCTCGGGCCGTGACAGCCGATGCAGTGCTCGATATCTTCTGACGGGTGCCAGACAGGCGGCGTCCACTCGCCCTTGAAGAACGCATTCAGCGCGCTCGTTGTCGTATAGACGACCTCGCCGCAGACTTTCGCACAACGCTCGATCTTCGCAGCCGTATCGATTTGCTCTCCAGCGGCCATGACCCACCTCGAGACCGATGTGTGGCAAAGCGGCGACATTGCGAGCTCCTGCACCTGGCCCGGGATCGGCGACAGGTCATCGAACCGGTCAGTCGGGAAGTTTTGCTCGGCGTACCACCAGAACAACCGGTCCACGATCTGGTTGTTCTGCAAATAGTCGTCGCGCTCCTCGCCGAAAGTGACCATGTTGATGATTGTCGAAGTTCCGGCCAACGCGCCGCACAGCGTGCCGTGCCCACCGAATCCGGACGCCGCGTGCGCCATCATCATGTCCGGCAACGTCGTCCACGGATAGCCGACCTGCTCCTTGAGCAGGCTCAGGATGCCCAGGAATGATGCCGTGCCGCAGCCACCTTTTTCCTTGTAGAAGCGATAGGAACGCCGGCCCGCCTCCAGCGGGTCGAGTTCCGTCCATTCCCACGGTAACGGCGGTGAGTCCTTGAACCCTTCCGCTTCGTTCGTCGCAACGGCGGCGTAGGCCGCCATGGCGCCGCCCGCCAGTATCGCAGCCGAGCCAGCGGCCATGCTGCGCCGTGTAATCAAATTGGTTTCCCGGTCATGTGTCATTGCGATACCGCCTTCTGTTGACTAGTTCCTGGTCTTAAGCACCATCCGATCGGGGTCGACATCGTAGGTCCACGGCAACCGGGCTATCCAACCCGTCCTTGCATGGCGGGAACCTTTTCCATTTTCTTCATCTTGACCGCATCGGCCAGCAGCTCACTTGCTGCTTGCTCGAAGAACTCCGGTGCGGCCCACTTTTCTACATCGAAGTCGTTCTTGATGTAGCCGTGCTCGAGCATGAAGTCCTTGCCGATCCTCACCATGGCCATGTTCTGAGCCGAAAGGTTGGGCACCATGTCAACGTGCTTGATGCCGCGGTAGGTATCCTCTTCATCCAGGTAGTAGGTCTGTTTGTTGAGAATCGCCGCCGCCGCACGTTTGTGCTGATTGGACCAGCGCCCGACCCGGATCATGCCTTTCATGAATGCGACAACGAGCTCCGGGTGCTCCTCGGCCATCACATCGGTGCAGGTGATGATGGCGGGGATATTGGCCACTTGCAGCCTCCAGTCAGGGCGCCTGGACAGGTCTTCGATTGCCGCGAGCTCACCGGTTGCTTCCTGAATGTGCTGGAAGACCTTGCTTTGTGAGTAGATCGCATCGACCTTGCCTTCAAGTAGCGCGGTCTCCAGCGGCCGGAAGGCCAGGTCATGCTTGTGGTCACGGTTCAATTGCCAGAAGGTCGGGTTGTGCATGGGCTTCAGCATCGCGGGATCGTCGTACCAGTCGTCCGGGTACGGGAAGTCCACGAGCTTGACGTCCTTCTCGCTCATGCCATTCATGCGCAGCATAGTCAGGATGGCCTGGTGCTCCTGGATGCGCCACCAGTCATTCTTGAGAGTGTTAAGGCTCTTGGTA